>ERZ836358.14-NODE-14-length-241207-cov-679.980581_pt1 | contig 241207 bp, 224 predicted proteins | sample MGYA00519942_ERZ836358 | MGnify/ENA primary metagenome ERZ836358 (study PRJEB31850, sample SAMEA3708798) | human gut metagenome | biome: human gut; feature: human-associated habitat; material: faeces | place: China | collected 2014 ...
AGTACACCGACATCATGACCATCGAGAAGTTTGCCAAGCACATCACCTCTCATGGTAGTGTTTATTCGAGAGCCGACATCAGCGCCATCCTCTACATCGCCGTAGACTGCATGCGTGAGATGTTGCTCGATGGCAAGAAGATCCGTCTGGGTGACCTCGGTGATTTCTCTCTCCTTCTCACCTCGAAGGGTGCCGAGGATGCCGACAAGTTCACCTCGCAGAACATCACCGGTGTGAAGGTTCAGTGGGAACCTGGTCAGGAGTTCAAGAACCTTCGCGATGACGCCGAGTTCAACCTCGTAGCCAGTCGCAGTGCTCAGGCAGCCGTTATCAAGGCGATTAAGGAGGGTAAGACCAACGTTGACCTCAACGCGCCAACTACTCCGGATAATACGTCAGGCGGTTCTACCCCAGGCGGTTCAAACACCGGTCAGACGGGCAGCGATGGCCAAGGCTCCGAATCAACCGGCAGCACTACCGGCAAGGACGATACTGGCGACGGCCTTGAATAGCCCAAGGATAGACTAGCTAGGGTGCTAGCCCCTAGCCCAGCCTATCCGCCCACAAAAAAGTCAACATTCAACACTCAACATTCAACATTCAAAAAAAATGAAAGCGAACACTTGGAAAACAATTCTTCAGATAGCCATCAGCATACTGACCGCTATCGCTACTACGCTCGGAGTAACGAGCTGCATGGGATAAAGAACATGGAGTCCACCTTTTATAATAAGCAGACTCATCCATAAAAATGAAAATCGACCGCTCACCTCAGAGATATTCCCCGAGGAGAGCGGTCTTTTTCGTTTCTGCCGAGAATTGTATCACCAGCTTCTTCATAACCATTTACACCAACAGCTAAAACTTCCTTATAAGACTCTGCATAGTTAAGTATGGCAGATGTTTACAACTATCCATTTACCACTTTTTCTACCTCCTTCACGTTTCAAGATTCCCTTGGCTTGAAGAGCAGCAATATCTCTTTCAATAGTACGTGTCGTAACAGTTTTCTTTCCCGACATTCTCTGCGCCAATTCCGGAATCGTTATTGCCGGATGACATTTAACAACAGAAATGATATTCTGCTGACGTTCAGAAAGTTCAATCAGTTTTTCTTTCCCGACATTTTTAAAGTTTTTCCCGACATTTATCACGACATCATCATCCATAGATCTTTCATACTGTTCTATCTCAGCCTTAAGATTTTTGATATGTTCTTGAAGCATGAAAGACTGGAATGGTAACATCGACTCTTCTTCTCGAGATGCATTAAGAGCTTCAATATAAGCTGCCTTATCATCAGTCATTACCTTTGTCGGAACAAGATTAAATTCAAACTGAAGGTGGTTCATGATGAGACGCGACATTCTGCCATTTCCATCCACCCAAGGATGGATACTGACAAGGATGTTATGAGCATCGAAGCTCAACAAATATGCATCCATTTCACTCGGGTTTTCAAGAAGCAATTCACGCCTGCGGTTTATCTCATTGCAGAAATCAGCCAACCTTGCAGGAACCTTCAGAAAGTTCATATAGGAACGTCCACCAGCTCCCGCTGTGACACCTAATAGACGGAGGTCACCTTTAGAAGAATCGAATTCCCCCTGAAGCGTGCTATAAACGCTGCCGGTATTCTTCATCACCAATGCAGACAATTGCTTAAGCATTTCTACAGAAAAAGGTTTGTGCTCCTTAGCCCATCGAATAGATTGCTCATAGGCATGCTTCAAATCAAGATTCATCAACTGCTCTACCAAGGGTTTACCTTTAGCAGAAATACCTTCATCAAAGAGCAATTGATTCTCTATTTCCGTCACAGTAGAACCTTCTATGGCAGTAGAGTGTGTAATGATGGAATACAGATAGAACTTATCGTAATCTATCTGCTGCGAAATACCAAGACTTCTATATTTGTCTAGTACAGCCTGTAATTCTAACACATACTTTTCCATTTTGCAACTTCTATTTTTTAAGGCACAAAGATAGGTAAAATATGTTAGAAACACGAATGATTATGAAGAAAAATGCAAATTACTCTACATTTTACTAAGATTATATCTACCATACCTTACGCCTTTTTGCTTTAAGAGGTCATGAAGTGTCGAATTCATTATCGGTCATTAAGGATTTCAGATTATCAAAATATCCCTCTATCTTATAAAATAAGGTTAAATCAAGTTCGCCCTGCAAACAAAATCCATCCATATAATCACTTTTCTGAATATTTTTTGTATTTTTGCAGATATATTGCGCTGATATGGGAGTAGAGCATGGCTTATCCTCCTAGATTACAGGCGCATCATTATCAAATGATTAGAGCATGAAGAAGATATTATTCCTACACGGATTCTTCGCCACGGGCAGCTGTCCGATGGCGAGAGCCTTGAAAGAGGCGTTTGAGGGGACGGCGGTGGTGCTGACTCCCGACCTCCCTTTGCACCCCAAGGAGGCACTGAAGGAGATTCGCTCCATCATCGACCGGGAACAGCCCGACTTGCTTCTGGGCAACAGCTGCGGCTCTTTCCTCGCCCAGATGCTGGCTCCGGTGGTGGGCATTCCTGCCCTGCTCGGCAATCCGTATTTCATGATGACGGAGTTTCTGAAGGAGCGAATCGGCGAGCATGAATACAAGGCACCGAGAAGGGATGGAAATCAGCGGCTGGTGATTGACGAGGCGCTGATTGAGGAGTTTGCGGAACTGGAAGCCGTGCAGTTTGACCATTGCAACCCCTATTATAAGGATCGTGTGTGGGGACTTTTTGGTGAACAGGACACCCTGGCTCACTTCTCCCCTCTCTTCCTGCAGCATTACAATCAAGCCTTCCATTTCCCTGGCGGTCATACGCCTACTGAGCAGGAGGTGAAGACCTGGTACGCTCCCCTTGCCCAGAAAATGCTGATGGAATTTTCTGCAAAGGAAGAAAGATATTTCCAGCACTTTAAGGGTGGCAAATACAGGTTCATCCATTCTGCCTTCGACTCCGAGACTCAGGAGCGCATGGTGGTTTATCAGGCTCGCTATGGAGACCAAGCCTATTGGGTAAGACCGGAAGATATGTTCTTCGGGAAAGTAACAAGGGACGGCAGAACTTTCAATCGTTTCACGGAAATAGATAAATAATTATGGAGACATTTAATAATGTAATAAACAGTGGCCAGCTTGTTCTGGTCGATTTCTTTGCCACCTGGTGCCAACCTTGCAAGGCGATGCACCCCATTCTGGAGCAGGTAAAGAGTGTATTGGGCGACCGCATCCGAATCATCAAGGTGGATGTAGATAAGTACGGCGTAACAGCAAGCCAATACCGCATTCAATCCGTGCCTACGCTGATGCTTTTCCGAAACGGAGAAGTATTGTGGCGCACAAGCGGTGTGGTAGATAAAGCCGAACTGCTGGCTACGCTTGATCCATTCTTGATATAAAAGATGAAAAGAATAATCTTATGCGCATAATAGGAAACTTATAATAACAATATAAAGTACGAAGTATATGAAAAGTTTTGCACCAAAGCCGTGGTTTGCACCACAGCCTGTGCTGATTATCGGCACATATAATAAGGATGGAGTTGCCAACGCAATGAACGCTGCCTGGGCAGGACAGTGGGACATGAAGGAGATTATGATCTCGATGGGAAACCACGTCACCACAGACAACCTGAAGCTTGGCGGCGAGTTTACCGTTGCCTTCGCTACCAAGAAAACCATGGTGGCTTCTGATTTCGTGGGCATTGTTTCTGCCAAGAACGACCCGAAGAAGATGGAAAAGACGGGATGGAACATCGAGAAGGCGACTATGGTCAACGCTCCTGTGTTCACCGATTTCCCAATGACCCTGGAGTGCCGCATCAAGGAGAAGTACGACGAAAGCGAAACCGGTTATTATCTCGTTGCCGAAATCGTCAATATTCTTGTAGATGAGAAATATCTGGCTGAAGACGGATATCCAGACATGGAGAAGATGGAGCTGATTGTCTTCGACCCTATTCATCATAGCTATATCCAGCTGGGCGAGAAAGTCGGAAACGCTTTCTCCGACGGCAAGGCTTTGAAATAATCAACGTAATTTTAACGACTCAGAAACAATGAATCCAATAGCAATACGCCTGCTTTCGCAGCAGCTCATCTGCCCTCAATTTGATACTCCCCAAAAGGTGGTGTCTCATTTTGGAGCCATGCAAGCCCAGGATTACCGAATGGTAAGATGGGCTGTGACGATGCGTACTCGCAAACCTTCTTCCTTCGCATTCAAGAATGCATACGATGAGGGTGAGATAGTCCGTCTTCACCTGCTGCGTGGCACTTGGCAACTGGTTTCAAATGAAGACTATTGGTGGATGCTGGACCTGATTTCACCTAAGGCAACTTCTGTTGTAAAAGGATGGATGAAGAGCAATAAAATCAGCATCGATGATTCTGAGCTCAATCTGATTCACGAGATATTTGTTCAAAAAACCGATGAGATGCAGTCTGTAACAAGCAAAGACCTGAACGAGGCTTTGCTCGAAAAGGGCATCATCATGGACAGTCATCGCCTATCCTACCACATTCGCTTTAACGAATTGAACGGTACTTTTTGCAGCGGCAGTCTTCTTCCAACAAAGGCAACATACAGTCTCACGGAGAAGAAGATTCCCCGAACTGCCAGGCTGGAACGTGATGAAATGCTGATGCTTCTGGCAAGAAAATATTTTCAGAGCCATTCGCCAGCCACATTCGAAGATTATGTCTGGTGGTCAGGACTGAGCACTTCTGATTGCCAACGAGGCATTGAGTTGCTTGGTTCAGAACTGAGGATTGAAAAATGGAAAGACTATCGGTTCTATCTGCATGAATCATGTCGAACACGTGGATTCAGAAGTGGAAAGACTCATCTGATTGCTCCCTTTGATGAATATCTGATTGGTTATAAAAGCCGGGAATTAGTAATCCATCCACATCAAATGCCGTCTGCATACACTAATAATGGCATTTTCTTTCCTGTTATCGCCCATGATGGCAGAATTTGCGGCAACTGGAATCCTTGGGAGAAAAATCTCAACATCAGTTACTTTGATTCGACAGAAAAAGATTTGTCATTTGAGAAGCAATGGAAAATATTTAATGGAACGATAAAGAAGAAATAAATGACTATTGATACAACAAACCTCTGCTCGCATCTTCAAAAAAAGTTGTTTGAACCTGAGGGCGTATATTATCCTATCTGGCAAGCCATGCAGAACGATAAGGAGTTGACTGCCGCGGTTCGTTCACGACAGCTTCATATTTATCGTAATGGTAAAAAGATTCTCATTCTCGCTGGCAAGGCTCAGCCAAAGATTATCAGAGAGGACAAACTGAACGAATTGATTAAGAAAATAAGATAAATGATTAAGAAAGAAGAAGTTATATCTTTTGTATGGCAGCATATTCTGCTGCTCGTTTCGCTCTATGTAATGACTTTCGGAGTCGCAGCATGTGTGCGAAGTCAGTTAGGTTCAAGCGTTATTTCCACCATCCCTTACGTGATGGCTTCGGCAGGTAAGATGCTTGATTACATCCCAGGATGGACTATCGGCGGCTACACCATCATGATGAATGCGATCTTCGTGGTGCTGCAGATTCTGATTCTGAGAAGAAACTTCGAGTGGGTACAACTCTTCCAGCTCGCTATCGGCTTTATCTTCGGAATGTTCATAGACCTCAATATGGTGCTTACACAGTGGATGATTTCAGAAAATATCCTGGTCAATGCCCTTGTGCAGATTGCCGGTTGCACCATCCTCGGTTTCGGAATTGCCATGGAGGTGAAGTGCGGCTCAGTAACCATGCCTGGCGAGGGCATTTCCATCGCCATTCACAAGGTTACCGGCTGGCCTTTCCCTAAAGCCAAGATTCGGGTGGACATCACGCTCGTGGTCTTGGCCGTCTTGTTCTGTTTCCTGCTTCTCGGTTCATGGAAATGGGAGATCGTGGGCATCGGAACGCTCTTCGCCATGGTCTATGTAGGTGTTACAGTTCGCCTATTCAACAAACATCTTGCATGGTTCGACCGCCTGCTCCACTATCGTCCAGGTTGCCGAAGATATGTTTACGGACTGGCACGATACATAAGAAGACAGATGTAAGTTTTTCTAAATATGAATAAAAATGGAAACAGAAAGAATTTTAGCTTGTGGGTGGTGACAAGGATATGGTTAAAGTGTTTAAGTACAAAGGATAAAAATAAATCTCTGTTCACATCTTCAAAAGAAGTTGTTTGAACCAGATGGAGTACATTATCCTATCTGGCAAGGCTCAGCCGAAGATGCAATTCTGATGTGAGCAATGAGAAAGCTATGGAATAGGAGCACTATTCAGACTCGGAGTATGTAGTCTGATTTCTGCATCAATGTTTAACGGTCTGACTAAGCGACTTGTTAAAATAGTCAAAAATAGAATAGAAAAACAAATAAAAGTTCGTTTTCTATTCCAATTTTTACTATTTTTGCACCATGATAATGGATTTAGAACATATAGGTAACATACCCGTCAGTACTTCAGCTATAGCTTCATTGTTTACAAATATTGAAGCAGGGAATCAGAAAGTACGCAGTCTTGAGGCGGCTCATAAAATTATCCGACTCAAGAAGGGGCTTTATGTGGTAGCCCCAAATGTGTCTCGTGTTGCTCTATCCACAGAACTGATAGCCAATCATCTTTATGCCCCTTCGTATGTGTCAATGCAGACAGCATTACGTTATTATGGATTAATACCAGAAGCTGTTTACACTACTCAGTCTATGACACTAAAGCACTCCCGTAGTTTTGATACTCCTGTCGGGCGTTTTGAGTATAAGAACATGTCAAGAGAAGCCTTTTCAATAGGGATTACAAGCATCAACATGCAGAGTTACGCCTTTCTGATGGCAACACCAGAAAAAGCGCTCTGTGACTTAATCGCAAATTCTCCGAAGGTTAATTTACGTTACCAGAAGGATGTAGAGAACTATCTGGAGGAGGACATCCGAATGGAAATAGATGATTTCAGAAATATGGACATAAGTATATTTGAACGATATGCTCAGGTTGGAAAAAAGTCTAAATCCATAGAAACTCTAATTAAATATTTAAGGAAATGAACACAAACGAGATATTCAATCAAATGCTTTCGAGCTATGACATAACGACCGAGCTGCAAAAGCGCAATGCTATCTTTGAGGTCAACCAGCAGATTATTCTTTCTGGTCTTTACAATGGTGGCTTTTTCAACGAGGCAGCTTTCTATGGTGGAACATGTCTGCGTATATTCCATGGATTGCATCGTTTCTCTGAGGATATGGATTTTTCCCTGCTTGCTCCGAATGAAAACTTTGATTTTACACATTATTTTCAGCCCATCATTGACCAATTCGCTATGGTGGGTAGAGAGGTTGAAATCAGAAAGAAGGACAAAAAGAACTTTGGAAAAGTGGAGTCTGCCTTTCTGAAAGACAACACAGATGTATATGACATTACATTCCAAACTGAGAAATCTGTCAAGATCAAGATTGAAGTTGATACTCAACCTCCTTTGAAATTTCAAACAGAACAGAAGTTGCTTCTGCTCCCCCAATCTTTCATGACACGATGTTTCACTTTGCCAGCCCTCTTTGCAGGAAAGATGCATGCACTGGTGTATCGTGCCTGGAAGAACAGAGTTAAGGGACGTGATTGGTATGACTTCGAATGGTATGTTCGCCACAATGTTCCTCTTGACTTTACTCACTTGTGCGAAAGAGCCTTGCAGTTCAATCACGAAGAGCTTGACAAGGAGACGTTCCTTCAAAAACTGAATGAAAGACTTGCCATGGCAGACATGAATCAAATAAAGGCAGATGTGTTGCCTTTTGTCAGGAATCCCAAAGAGTTAGATATTTGGTCGAATGACTATTTTATGGAACTTGCAAAAATGATCAGATTTGAATGAAAGAAACATTTAGAAAACATCCGGGCAGATCATTTCACCGGAAACCCAACATCAGGAAAGGTCATGGTGAAATGCGGTTTCTCCGACACCGGAATGCTGAACAGATGCAGCCAGCTTGTGGGTGGTGACAAGGATATGGTTAAAGTGTTTAAGTACAAAGGATAAAAATAAATGAACATGAATTTTCCAGAAATATATTCAGCAACAGGCATGATGGAACTGATTCAGCAGATCGGCTTCCTCCCTCTCCTTGATAGTGGCATTGAAGGCTTCTCTGCCGAAGACATTGTGGCGGAAGACTGCGGTTACGTAAAACTTCCAGAAGGTGGTTGGGATTGGCCATTGTGGAAATGGAAGGGCGAAATTGTGCAGGAAATGCCGTGTATGTACGGAAAGTTCTTCAACAAGAAAGCGGGATTCATCAGTCTGGAATGGTGGCCGGACTTCTGCAACTACAGAAGAAGCAAATACCCCCGTCCAGATGATGACTCGATAGAAGGAGCCATTCTCAGCACGCTTCAATCATCGGGCAGTCTCATTACAAGGGAACTTCGAGCTGCCTGCGGTTTTACGGGTAAGGGAATGAGAAGCAAGTTTGACGGTTATCTCACCCGACTGGAAATGGCGACTTACATCGTGACCGAGGATTTCATCTACCCTCGTGACAAGCACAATCACGAATATGGCTGGGGATGGTCGCTACTCAATACTCCCGAAGATCTCTATGGCAGGGAGACTTGCCAATGCAATCGCACTCCCCAAGAATCTTATCAGAGGATTTTCCAACATCTGAAAGAAATCCTGCCTGATGCTTCGGATAAACAGATCATAAAATTAATTGGATAAAAATGAGAAAGAAATCAAGAGCAATGGATAGTGGGTGGGCATTGGAAGTAATGCACAAGGCTCCGTATATAACAGTAAGTTTTATTGACAAAGACGGCAAACCTTACGGCTTACCGCTGTCGCTCGCATCTGATGATGATGTGAACTGGTATTTTCATGGTGCCTTGGAGGGCAAGAAACTGGAGGCAATCAAGACTCATCCTGAGGTCTGCCTTTCGGCCGTAACCCGTTGTGCGCCTACAGTTGGTCCGAAGGACGGCAGTTTCACCCTGCAATTCAAATCAGCCATTGCATTCGGCAAGGCAGAAATCGTGACCGAGGATGCAGAGAAGATTCATGGTCTCCGACTAATCTGTGAGCGTTTCCTTCCTCAACACATGGATGCTTTCGATCAGAGCATCGCCCGTTCCCTTTCACGCACGGCTGTAGTTCGCATCACGCTTACTGAGCCACCAACCGGCAAGCGCAAGCAGTATGATAAGGAGGGCGTGGAAATGAAATATGGCAGAATGGAATAAACGAACTTTAAAACATATTGATTATGAAGAAGATAAAGTTAAGCAATGGCGTGGAAATGCCACAACTGGGTTATGGTGTTTATCAGGTGGAACCTGATCCAACCCTACCCTCACCCAGATAGGCGAGAAATACGGCAAGACTGCTGCACAGGTAGCCTTGCACTGGCTGTTGCAGAGCGATGTAATCATCATCCCGAAGACTGTTCATAAGGAACGAATGCAGGAGAATCTGAACATTTGCATAAAAATCATTAGAATGGAGAATTATGGAAGAAAAATTATCGACTATATATTTGGTTAGCGGTCAAACAGCTCTGCAGTATCTTATGAACGTGAGCAAAAATACAGGCAAATAGCGACCGAAGCGATATTCGAGTGTTTGAGACTTGGATATCCCCTCAACGATATGGAAATATCAGGCAAAGCTCGCGAGCTGCTGAGGAAGAGGAATGTAATAGGTTAAAATGATTTTTTTTCAAATTTTCTTCAAACTGAAGCAAAGGGTGCCCGTACCAATCTCTTGGTACCAATGCTTGAGCAAAGCTACACGATTAAATTTTATCCAAGCAATCACACTCTCTGCATCTTCATCAGAAAGCAACTTTGCATTAGGTTTTCTCATCGGATTATCCTCTATCGTAAAATATTCAAATTGCTTTCGGTTAACCATTACACCTAGAAAGGGCGTGAAAGTCATAGTTGTTTCAAAAGGAATATAAACTCTGATCTTATGACTAAGCCCTGTGCTTTCTTGCCAGAAACATGAAATGTCAAAAAAGGGAGGGTAAAAGTAAGGCTTGTCTTTTCTTGGAATAATCATAAATTGATCATATTTGGTTGATTACAAAACTCATAATTCTCAGTAACAATCGAGGCATTGGAAAACAACACAGTGCGGCATTCGCTCATCCCATAGGCATTATGAATGTGCCCGAAGAGATGAGCCTCCGGCTTGATGCGTTTAACTGCATCTAGCAAAGTTCTGCTGCCATAATGTAAACCTGCACTTTCATCCATAATGAGATAGGGTGGCTGATGAGTGATAAGCACGTCGGTATTGGAAGGAATGTTCTCCAACATTTTAGTATAGTTACCACTTATATCATCTTCCACGAACATCGGGATGCCGAAGAACTTTATGCCTTCTATCGTTACACCGTTACCATAGAGATAATGGCAGTTTTCGGGCAAGCCATTGATATCGGCTCCGAAAAGACAGTCGTCATGGTTTCCTGCTATGAAAACTTTGTGTTTGTATGGCAAGGCACAGAACCATTCCATAAAGTCGATAACTTCGGCTTCAGTTCCTGCCATCGTGAAGTCACCGGAATGGACTATCACGTCAGCTGCAGGAAGATCCTGCAGCTGACGATGCTGGCTGTGAGTGTCGGAAATATGAAGTATCTTCATTACTGGTTTGTGCTTAAAACGATTTCTGAAATTTCCTTCCTTTTCCTAAGTCTAAACATCGAAACTCGACTGTTTTTCCTGTATCTAATCCTGCATTAGCATAACTAGCATTTATTTTATCAGCAATAGACTTGATTGTTCTATTATTTGCAGATTTTACTATCATAATGAAATACACAAACTTTTGGTCTTCATTCAGTAATTTCACATAATCTTTCATATAACTTTGCTTATCAGGATTTAAAGCTTTGAACTCTATCAACGCAACCCTAGTAAGTTTGTCCTGTTCTTTTAGAAATATTGAAAAATCAACCATTGCAGATTGACCTTTTGGATAGTCAACTTTACATGGCTTTTCCTTGTTACTAAAATCATACCTTTTGCTTGTAGGCGTTTCCACAGAATAATAAGCATCCCAATTTTTTGAGCAATACTTATTGAATTCCTCCACAAAAACAAATCGGAGTTCTTGCTCACTGATTCTAAACTCTTCCTTTTTATCCTTACTTTCTCTCTTTAAGGGAAATATAATTCTTGAAGAATTATTATTATAAGTCCCTATTTTTTGATTCTCCATTTGTGTCCTATAAACCTCGCTAATGGTATTAAACGTATTTTCAATAATAACGTCAATATGTTTTTTTACAATCTCATCTTCCATTGTTTCTTAATTTTATAATTCAGCCCCAGCCTCCTTATGGATGCAGATGACCTCCTTAGGTTTAACAATATCTATAACTTTCTTGATGCACTCTCTCGAAGCATGTCCTGAGGTATGAATATCCACCACATTGGGAAACGCCTCTCGAAAGTCTCTGTAAGCAGGATTTTGCTTTACTTGCAATGGGTCTTTGTAATAACCATCCCAAGCAGAATAGATGAGAAGAACCTCTGACGAAGATAATCCTTGACACATTTTCTTCACAAAATCCAAACGGCTAGCCCCTGTTACCAAGACAAAGCCTTTCTTTTGCATCTCACCGAGTTTAGGATCATCCTCCCCCACATACTTAAAGTGAAAAGCAAACAAGCCCTTTGAAGTTTTTGCTTCTCTATGTGTAAAGATTCGCATCGCTCTGCCCATCATTCCACCAGTGTAGTATAGTCCCTTACGAGCTTTGAGAGCTGCCGTTTTCACACTAGCCAATCTCTCAATATCCGTGGCAGAAGCCAAGACTATCACATACTTGAAAGCACTCATCACACAAGCCATACGTCTGGACACCTCACTTTCTTGAATACAAAGGTCTCCACGCTTCAGTGTGGTTCCTTCTGTGATAAGCAAGTCTATATTAGAAGCATATCTATGAAGCGTAGGATATAATCCTTTGCCAAGATAGCCATGGTCACGATAATCACCAGTATGCCATATGCGTTTTCCATCAGCTTCGATAAGAAACATATAGGAGTCATAGATGCTATGGCTATTAAAAAAAGGAGTGATACGGATATCCCCTATCATAAAAGATTTTGGCCGAGTATGCGGTGCTGTACGCTCCCATATATGAAAATCTTTTATCTTCCTTATTTTCTGCTCATCATCTATCAATATCTTACTTTTTTCTTCCGAATCTTTCCATTCTTGCTCATGAGCTATTTTCAACAGGTCATACTTCGCAAGCATTAGTTCTTGACCTCCCACTCCTATATATTGAGGCACATCGCAAGGAATTAGGTCAAACAAGCCAACATGATCTTCATGGGCATGAGTATATACCACCGCTTGGTGCTGCTTAACATTTTGCGCAAAGATGTCACGCACCAAAGCTTTATCTTGCTCAGGTGTAGTAGGAACAGTACAACCAGGCAAGTTCTGACCAAAATCCACAAAGACACGAGAAGTCTTCGTGGAAATTTCGGTAATACATCCACCTATTTGGTCTATTCCACGATGAATCGTAACTACAACATCGCTATCTTTTAGATATGTTTGAAATCTTGCCATCGTCATTCAATTTCATTGTGTTATTAGAAAAACGTATACTTATTAGAAATATTGTCTTAAATCCATCTTTTTTCCCCTTCATATTAAAGACAATTCGGAGAACTTATCCCCCAACAATTCCTTTAGTTGTTGTTCATTCATCAAATGGCCATCTGATACAACTTCAACTAAGGTTACTAATCTCACAGAATCCTCATGCCAAGAGCCTATTCCCCACGTTACAGTTTCAAAGGACTTACTTACCAGATGCAAACTTTCCATATCTGTCATTTGCAATTCATGGCCAGTTGGCTGGAAGACAAGAAAGAGTACACGAGCTATCTTACGCCCCCCACACAAGGATTCAAGCTTATCTTGCGTCATTTTGCAAACCAATTTATATGGCTTATTCCATAAATCAAACTCCTCACAATCAAAGGCTACAAGTTTGCCTTTTGTAAGAAAGAAGGACTCAAAGTCATCATTATCAATGCTTACCACCATACGGGTCTGATAAAACTCCCTCATCAGACCCTTTATTATTTCAATATTGCTTATCATTGATTTCACTTCAATACTCTTCGTATAATGACTCTCGTATTCTCCAATTTCAGCATCGGCTGAGACATATAGGTGGTAAACTCACAGCCGTGCTCCTTCATCCAATTCACCACCTCATTTCTAACCTCGTTGTCATAGCAGATGGTGAGACCTAAAGGAAGAGTTACTTGAAAATCTTTTGGTTCGATTTCCTTGCCTGTCACCATTGGGTTGCTAGGTTCAAGCCCAAGGCAGTATGCCACATAGCTGCCAGCCAATATTCCCTTGGAAGGCTCAGCACTGTATCCTAACTGTTCTTTTACTTTATCCATAACATCTCTCAATGTCATTAGGTCCTTAGCAATACCCAAGTTTGCAAATACTAGCAACTCCTCTTTTATTCGGGTTTCGATTTCAGGTGTCAGGGAATCGAATTTCTGCTTTGCACCAAACATAGTTTGGAATGTCAACGACTCGTTGAGTGTTCTCTGTTGCAGTTGCACCTTGCGTTTCTGTTCTTTGTTCATTGTTCATTATGTATTTTAAGTTCTACAATATCATAAGAAGCATCTTTTTCATGTGCTCCTTATATTTCTATAATACGATAATCCCAATGTAATAATTTTCAAAAAGTCTCTATTTCTGCACACTTTCGCAAGAAATGAGCAAGTATTTCACAAAGTTTAACTATAATGATTAGGGGCGTTTTCCAGTCATTAAGGATTTCCGGTTATTCAAGATGTCCCCAAGTTGTCCCTCAATGCCTCTCTAGCTTATAAATAAGGTTAAATCAAGTTCGCCCTGCAAACAAAATCCATCCATATAATCACTTTTCTGAATATTTTTTGTATTTTTGCAGCATCGGGGCATGGATGGGAATGAAAGTCTGGCACCATAAGACCATGCACAAGAAATTCAAATTAAAGAACGAAGCATATGAGTAATACAATGAATGGGATTTATTGGAAGGGCATTAAGCAACGGATAGGGAGATTCTTTGAGAAGGTGCACGAATGTATACTTATCTTTACCGACTGGCTGGGGTAAGCACACATAATAAATAGACAGCAAAACATTGATATAAACTGATGGAAACAGAAAGAATTTTACTTCGCTATTGGCAGGAATCAGATGCAGAGGCACTCTTCAAGTACGCCTCCGACCCTGACGTAGGACCACGTGCTGGATGGCCGGCGCATAAGTCTGTAGAAGAAAGTCGGGAGATAATCCGGACTTTCTTCCATAATGAAACGACTTGGGCGATTGTGTTGAAAGAAACTGGCGAGGCAATCGGCTGCATCGGCTACTACACCCATGAAAACAGCAACATCCCTATCGGAGAAAACGACTGCGAGGTGGGCTACTGGGTAGGAAAGCCTTATTGGAACAAGGGAATCTGCACCGAAGCCTTGAAGCTGATGCTCGACTACTGCATCCACGAGAAGCAGTTCAAAAACATCTGGGCAGACCACTTCACCGGAAATCCTGCATCAGGAAGAGTCATGGAGAAATGCGGTTTCGTCGATACTGGTATGTTGAATAAATGTAGCCAGCTTGTGGGTGGCGACAGGGATATGGTTAAAGTGTTTAAGTACAAAGAATGGAATAAATCTCCGATAATGGTAAAATCTTCCGAAAACCAGGTATAAGCTCTTTTGGAGAATGTGCGTATCTTTGCAAAAATTTAAAATGAATAGGATTATGAAGGAATTATTCTTTAATACAATACAGGAGTTCAATGACTTCATAGGGGTGAAAACACTTCATCCTCTGGTAAGCATTGCACGTGTAGAGAACACCTCTCCTATTCAGGAGGCTGTGCATCACTACGGACTTTACGCCCTCTTCCTGAAGGAAAACAAGGGCTGCAAATTGTCATACGGCAGAACAGAATATGACTTTGACGAAATGACTGTAACCTCGTTTGCTCCAGGTCAGTCGATTAAGGTTGAACCCATTCCAGGAGTACCGTTTGCCAAATATACGGTATTGGCTTTCCATCCCGAGTTGCTCAACCGCACCCAGCTTGGCAAGAACATCTCCCGCTATGAGTTCTTCGACTATACAAGCAACGAAGCACTACATCTATCCGCTGCCGAGGTTAATATCTTCCGTGACGTGCTTTCAATGATTGGCCAGGAACTCGAGCATCCTATAGATAGGCATTCGCGTGAACTCATCGTTTCTAACATCGAGTTGCTGCTGAACTATTGTCTGCGCTTCTATGATCGCCAGTTTATCACACGCGAGGAAATAAACCATTCGGTGGTTAGGAAATTCATTTCTCTGCTCGATGAATACATTGCCCGGAAAGCGGAGCATGAAGGGCTGCCTACCGTAGCCTACTTTGCCGACAAATGCTGCTATTCGCCTAAATATTTCGGTGAATTAGTCAAGACAGAGACTGGCAGAACCGCAAAGAGTCTGATCAACGACCGACTGCTTTCTGCAGCCCGCCAACTACTTGTAGATGAAACCTTAACCATTACGCAAGTCAGCCAGCGCCTCGGCTTTGAATATTCTCAGCACTTCGTCCGCTTTTTCAAGGCACAGACGGGAAAGACTCCAAGCGAGTACCGCAAAACTGCTTAAATATAATGAAGCATATATAGAATAACTGTTATTTTTTTAAATCGAAGATGTTTTCTGGAGAAGAATTTGAAAATATAGAGAAGAATTTAAAAATATGATACAATGAAGAAAATAGTACAGACAGCAGGGCGCACCCAGCTAGGTGAGTTTGCCCCGGAGTTCGCCCACCTCAACGACGACATTCTCTTCGGAGAAGTATGGAGCCGCAATGACCTGCTTTCATTGCGCGACCGCAGTTTGGTAACCATCACTTCGCTCATCAGTCAAGGAATCACCGACAGCTCGCTGAAATATCACCTGCAGTCAGCAAAGAACAATGGAATTACTCGCACGGAAGCGGCAGAGATCATCACCCACATCGCCTTCTACGCAGGTTGGCCAAAGGCCTGGGCTGCCTTCAATCTGGCAAAGGAGGTATGGAACGAGGACGTGAAAGGCGAAGACGCCAAGGCTGCTTTCCAGCGCGAGATGTTCTTCCCTATTGGCGAACCGAACACCGCTTACGCCAAATACTTCAAAGGCAAAAGCTATCTTGCACAAATATCCGACAGTCAGATACCTTTCTTCAACGTAACCTTTGAGCCTGGTTGCCGTAACAACTGGCACACGCACCACTCCACAAAGGGCGGCGGGCAAATGCTGGTAGGCGTAGCCGGACGCGGCTGGTATCAGGAAGAAGGCAAGCCTGCACAGGAGATTCTCCCAGGCACAGTCATCCACATTCCTGCCAACGTGAAGCATTGGCACGGTGCAGCAAAAGACAGCTGGTTTGCCCACCTCGCCTTTGAAATACCTGGCGAGAACAGCTCCAACGAGTGGCTGGAGCCTGTGACCGATGAGGAATATGAAAAGTTAAAATAACAATAAGATTTATGACTTCACTTCAAGAAAGACTGTTCGCCATGCAGGATAAGCAGTATGCTGCTTTCCAGGCCAAACTGACACCGGGAGTGCCTGTGGAGAGTTTCATAGGTATTCGTGTGCCTATGCTTCGCAAGTTCGCAAAAGAATTTACAAAGGAGGCAGAATGTGAGGATTTTCTTCATCAGCTTCCTCACGAATACTACGACGAGAATATGCTTCATGGTCTCCTCATTTCCGAGGTGAAGGACTACGAGGAATGCATTCGTCTTACAGAGAAATTCCTGCAATTCGTGGACAACTGGGCAGTTTGCGACATCATGTCTCCGAAGGTATTTTCCAAACACAAGAAGGAACTGTTGACGAAGATCAAGACTTGGAGCAAATCATCACACATTTATACTTGTCGCTTTGGAATAGAGACACTTATGTCTCATTACCTGGATAAAGACTTCAAGGCTGAATATCTTGAAATTCCAGCATCAATAAGGAGCGAAGAGTATTACGTAAAAATGATGGTAGCCTGGTTCTTTACCACCGCCCTTGCCAAACAATGGGACGCAACGATTCCCTACATCGAACAAAACCGCCTTGCTCCCTGGACGCACAACAAGACCATCCAGAAGGCCATCGAGAGCTACAGAATCACGCCCGAGCAGAAGGAATATCTGCGGACATTGAAGATAAAAATAATTATGACACAAGATACTTCTACATATTACGTTTGGATAGGTGGTTCATGTGATTATGGCCATAAAGAGCGAGCTGGTGGTGCTGCCGTTGTGATTGAGCATAACGGCAATATCATCAGTCGTGATGTAATCAGCGACCTACACACCACAGAGTTCCGCATGATGCTTACCCTCATGATCAAGGTAATGCAGGAAATACCGGGAGGTTCCGACATTCTCTTCCTGACCAACGCTGCCTATATTCAGAACTTTGACAAGACTCCAACGGCTAAATCTGCCAATCCAGACTTGATCATTCAATGCATCGAGGAAAAGAAAAGGCACAACTCTGTCGGGGTCAAGATTGTGCAATATCACAAGAGTCCATTGCTGATAGAAACCCACGATAGGGCTACGGAAGCAATGGCTAAGACTAGAAAGCAGTTTCATCAGAAAAACAAATAAATGTTTAGGGGCGTTTTCCGGTCATTAAGGTCACGGTCATTAAGGTCATTAAGGATTTCCGGTTATTCAAGATGTCTGACCCCAAATATGGTTTACAGCTTATGAGCGATGATTATTTTCTTGAAAAGCTCATAGAAGAACTGAGGGAAACTCAATAACACCAAAAGTGAGCGGTTTATGTAAAAAGTTACGGAGATAATTCACATTTTCCGTAACTTTTTACATTTTCATCTTATATGTTTTTTGGAGCATTTCATTGCGTTAATTTTCTTATATAAGATAAGACAGTACTACTATGACATAATTCAAGCGCCATACTCAACCCCTATTCTTTTGGATCAATGTCAAATGGAAGCAATGGAGTATCATCATCATTGCCACTATTGAATCGGTCGAAATCCGAGATATAGGAACGGTCTTGAATAACCTTATATTTCTCATACTCAGAATAAGCCTTTTCTCTGGCTTCTTCTTGCGAAACCTTACCTGCACTACTCTTAGCATCATAGTCCATAGTTTCAAGCAACAGCTTCAGGCGATTCTTCCAATCCTCCATCGTAGTAACAATGTGTCGTCTTGCACGAGATTCTGCGAGATCCAGGAAACTTGTTGTTATTGCGTTGAGCTGAGACAATTCTTCATCAGAAAGATAGTTCTTTGCCACTATCGTATCAGATTTCTGAACTCTTCCATCCGGTGCTTTCTTCCATGTAGTCAAGCCCATGTGAGGCATTTCCGCATCAGCTCGCTCATAAACAATCTCGGCTGCCGTATGATTGGTAACCGCCAGGTGCATCATATTCTGCACCATCTTATAGAAGAGTTTGGTACTTTCAGCCTTTGCGTCATAATCAGCACTACACTCAGCATAAATATCAGTTATCTTCTGGTAGTATCTGCGTTCAGAAGTGCGGATTTCACGGATGCGTTCCAGCAAATCGTCAAAATAATCCTTGCCGAAGTGCTTACCTTGTTTCAGACGTTCATCATCCAAGACATAACCCTTAATGATGAACTCCTTCAATACAGAAGTTGCCCATATACGGAATTGGGTTGCCTGATAGCTGTTCACTCGATAACCAACAGCGATGATAACATCAAGATTGTAGAACAATGGAGCACGCTCAACATCACGCTCTCCCTCCAGTTGAACTTGTTGAATTTTTCTACAAGTTGCCTCTCTTTGCAATTCACCAGACTCATAAATCTGAGAAATATGATAAGTGATAGTTGCTCTATCAACACCAAACAAAGCAGCCATCTTTTTCTGTGACATCCAAAAAGTTTCGTTGTTGAAAATCACTTCAATGCGAGTCTCACCCTGTGCAGTTTTATACAGTAAGATATTGGATTCCAGTGAGTTCCGCATAAGTTCGGTTGTAGATACGGATTGAGAAAAATAGGCTCTTGCCTGCTTCACCAATAACTTCCTTGAATCAGCATTCTCAGAAATAATCATACAGGCCATACGGGATAGATGGAAAGCTTCGACCTTGCGAAACGATCCACTACCCAGCTTAACCATTTCAACCACGTGGTTGAAATGGTCATCTATATCCATACCTTTTTCACTGGCAACCTTGATTGCTTTGTCTATTACATTCTGGAATTTCCAATATCCCGAATAGCCCATCGCATTACAAAGTTCGCGTGAACTCCAGTATTCTTTCCCGTTATCATCCACTTTCCGAATTTCTTCGAATGTCGGACGCATGTCAGGCACATTATTCTCATCCATATCTTTTCCGTTTCTTTTGTATTGACGTTCTACAATATTGAATAGCAAAAATACAAAAAAAAGATGAAAATCGCCACTAATCATTTATAAGAAGTATGATTTTTAATGTTATTTATGCAAAAAGAAAGAAACATATCAGAATATATTGATTTTATCACTTATCAAGACGATGCAATATACCAACGCCCCTTACGTTATTACAGAAGAAGAGGACAACCGCATCCGCAACCGAAGGGAGACCTTCATCAGGGAAACAGGCACCGAGGTACTTATCACGATGATCACCTCCTATGGACTTGCGCCGGGCGGCTGTAAAACGTTATCACTTCACATGGTAGTGTTTATTCGAGAGCTGACATTAGCGCTTTTTGATAACACATTTGTAACACACATGGATGATTTCTCAATACTACAAATTCATAACACGTTGATTAACAGCCATTTACAAAAAAGAGTATATAAAAGAGGAATAAGTGACAAAATATATTTAAAAACAAAAAAAGAACAACAGAGATAAGTACCTATGAATAAGCAACTTACTACTATTGTTCTCTCACGCTATTTTGTACAAATAAGTTTCATTTTGCTTATTATAGTGATTCCGTTGGGGTTCGAACCCAAGACCCACAGCTTAGAAGGCTGTTGCTCTAATCCAACTGAGCTACGGAACCAACACTTTTCAAAACGCAAACCAGCTAACCAATAACGCAATCAGCCACTTTTCTTATTTGCGGCTGCAAAGGTACATATATTTTTTGAATACACCAAACTTTTTCTCACTTTTTTCTTTTTTTATGCTTAAATATCGCAAAAAATAACTACCTTTGCATCCGTTAGGAGCAAGAAACAGCATTCTGACCCCGAAAGAGAAGAGATTTTTATAACGCATATTGAAACATAAAACATACGCAAATGAAAAAGTTAATCTTTTCAGTAGCCCTGCTCTCGGCAGCACTCTCTGCCAGCGCAGAAGAACATCCGCTCTGGATGCGCTACCCAGCCATCTCGCCCGATGGCACAACCATCGCCTTCGCTTATAAAGGCGACCTCTACAGTGTTTCTGTCAACGGCGGTGAAGCACGACAGCTCACAACCCATGCAGCCTTCGATTCGCATCCTGTATGGAGCCCTGACAGCAAGAAAATTGCCTTCCAGTCTAACCGCGAAGGAAGTCTCGACATCTTCGTAATCGATGCAAAAGGCGGTGCTCCTACCCGACTCACTACCAACAGCGGCAGCGAAACACCTATCGCCTTTGCAGACAACGACCATGTGCTCTACTCAGCCAGTCTGCAGCCTACAGCCCAGAGCATCATCTTCGGCGACAACACATTCCCACAAGTATATAAGGTAAGCACCAAGGGCGGAAGACCGGAACTCTTCTCTACCCTCACCATGGAGAATATCAGCATCGCCAAGAACGGCGACATTCTCTACCACGACAAAAAGGGATACGAAGACCCTTGGCGCAAACATCAGAAATCACCTATCGCTCGCGACATCTGGCTGAAGAGCAACGGAAAGTTTGCCAAGCAGACTACCTTTGCCGGCGAAGACCGCTCGCCAGTATGGACATCAGACGAGAAATCATTCTTCTATCTGAGCGAGCAGGACGGCACATTCAATATCTACCGCCGCAGCCTCAACAGTTCAAGCGACAAGCAGATTACCCACCACAAAGGCAATCCGGTAAGATTCCTCACTGCATCCAGCGCCGACCTGCTCTGCTACGGATATGATGGCGAAATCTACACCGTAAAAGAAGGTGGAGAGCCTCAGAAGGTGAACATCTCCATTACCACAGATAATGACGCTCCAAGCCTCGTACGTCAGATTAAAAGCTGGGGAGCTACAGAGATTTCCGTTTCGCCAGACGCCAAGGAAGTGGCTTTCGTGATGCATGGCGACGTATACGTAACTTCTGTAGAATACACCACTACCAAGCGCATTACCGACACACCACAGCAGGAGCGCAACCTGAGTTTCTCGCCAGACGGCAGAGCCCTGGTCTATGCAGCCGAGCGCAACGGCGTATGGCAGATTTACCAGTCTAAGATCAAGAACGAGAAAGAGAAGAACTTCACCTACGCTACCGATATCGAGGAAGAGCAGCTGGTGAAAACAGGCATTACATCGCAGTATCCTCAATACTCTCCTGACGGCAAGGAAGTGGCTTTCTTCGAAGACCGCGCTGCACTCCGCATCGTCAATCTGAAATCGAAGAAAATCCGCACCGTGCTCGATGGCAAATACGTCTACTCTTACAGCGATGGAGACATCGCTTTCGAATGGTCGCCTGACAGCAAATGGCTCCTTTCAACCTATATCGGCAACGGCGGCTGGAACAACCAGGATATTGCGCTGGTAAAGGCTGACGGCAAAGAGGTTCACAACCTGACCAATTCCGGCTACAGCGACAGCAACGGCAAATGGGTGCTCGACGGCAAGGCAATGCTCTTCCAGAGCGACAGAGCCGGCTACCGCAGTCATGGAAGCTGGGGAGCAGAAGACGATGCCTACATCATGTTCTTCGACCTGGACGCCTACAACCGATTCAACATGAGCAAGGAAGAGATAGAACTGGCTGACGCCAACAAGGACGAAAAGGAAAAGAAGGAAGACGAAAAGAAGGAAGAAGCTAAAAAGAAAGCTGACGAAAAGCAGAAGAAGACCGGAAAGATAGAGGTGGAAAAGGTAAAGCCACTGGAGCTGGACATCAAAAACTGCCGCGACAGAATCGTACGCCTCACCGCAAACTCTTCGCACATGGGCGATGCTGTGCTCTCTAAAGACGGCGACAAGCTCTACTACCAGGCAGCCTTCGAGGATGGTTACGATCTCTGGCAGCACGACCTGAAGGACGGCTCTACCAAGCTCGTGATGAAGGGCGTAGGCCAGGGCAACCTGCAGACCGACAAGGATGTGAAGAACCTCTTTATCTGCAACGGAAGCAGCATCAAGAAGGTGGATCTGAGCGGATTCAGCACCAAGGACATCAGCTTTGAGGCTAACTTCAACTATAAGCCAGCCGAGGAGCGCCAGTATCTCTTCGACCACATATGGCGACAGGTGAAAGACAAGTTCTACGACCCTAAGATCCATGGTGTTGACTGGGAAGGTTACCGCAAGACCTATGAGAAGTTCCTGCCTTACATCAACAACAATTTCGACTTCCAGGAGATGTTGAGCGAAATGCTTGGCGAGCTGAACGCTTCGCATACAGGAGCCCGCTACTACGCTTCGAACAGCGCGCTTACCACCGCCAACCTGGGAGTATTCTTCGACCCTCAGTACCAGGGCGACGGCCTGAAGATTCAGGAGATTATCAAGCGTGGTCCTTTCGATGTGAAGAATACGGGCGTTACAGCCGGCAGCATCATCGAGAGCATCGACGGCGAGGAGATTAAAGCCGGAATGGACTACTTCCCATTGCTCGACGGAAAGGTTGGCAAGAATGTACGACTCGGCATCAGAAACGCCAAGGGCAAGAAGATGGAGGTTACGGTGAAGGCTATCTCTCAGGGAAAACTCAACAACCTGCTCTACAAGCGATGGGTAGACCGCAACCGCGCTTTCGTTGACAGCATTTCGGGCGGACGCATCGCTTATGTTCACGTTAAGGCGATGGATTCTGAGAGTTTCCGCACCGTTTACAGCGAACTGCTGAGCGACAAGAACCGAAACAGAGACGCTGTAATCGTAGACGAGCGCCATAATGGTGGCGGCTGGTTGCACGATGACCTCTGCACCCTGCTCAACGGCAAGCAATATCAGGAGTTTGTACCTCACGGTAAGGTAGTTGGCCGCGATCCGTTCAACAAATGGGTGAAGCCATCTTGCGTCATGATCTGCGAGAACGATTACAGCAATGGTCACGGTTTCCCATGGGTTTACAAGGAACTCGGAATCGGCAAGCTGATCGGTGCTCCTGTAGCAGGAACCATGACAGCCGTATGGTGGGAAACGCTGATGGACAACACGCTGGTATTCGGTATTCCTCAGGTAGGCTGCCGCGACATGCGTGGCGTGTTCGGCGAGAACACCCAGCTGAACCCAGACATCGAGGTTTACAACAGTCCGGAAGATTTCATCAATGGCCATGATACCCAGCTCGAAAGAGCCGTAAAGGAAATGATGAAGAAATAAACAGAACGCCCTGCAGGGGTCCAGAAGCAGAACCGCTTCCGTCCCTTTGCAGGGCGATTTGTTTTTTGTAGCAGACAACATTATTTATTAAACCTTATTAACCCACAATATCGGCGAAAACCCTTCTGTCATGACATAAAACCCTCTAAATCTTTACTTTTTTTCTTGAAAAGGGAGAAAAAGCAAGTGAAAAAGCCATAAAATAAAAAAAAATGAGTATCTTTGCAGAAGATAAAAAACAAGATTATGGGATTATTCGGATTATTCAGCAACAAAAAGAAAGAAACTCTCGATAAGGGACTTGAAAAAACCAAGGAGAGTGTGTTTGGCAAACTGGCGCGCGCCGTTGCCGGAAAATCTACCGTCGATGATGATGTGCTCGACGATCTCGAAGAGGTACTCATCACTTCAGACGTAGGTGTAGAAACCACGGTCAAGATTATCCGCCGCATCGAAGAACGTGTGGCCCGCGATAAATATGTTTCAACCAGCGAGCTCAACCGCATTCTGCGCGAGGAAATTGCCATTCTCCTCTCCGAGAATCACAGCGATGACCTGGCAGACTGGGATCTCCCTGCCGACCATAAGCCTTACGTTATCCTCGTAGTAGGCGTAAACGGCGTGGGCAAGACAACCACCATCGGCAAACTGGCTTACCAGTTTAAGAAGGCTGGCAAGAAGGTTGTTCTGGGAGCTGCCGACACCTTCCGTGCCGCTGCCGTAGAGCAGATTTGCATCTGGGGCGAGCGCGTGGGTGTGCCTGTAGTGAAACAGCAGATGGGAAGCGACCCAGCAAGCGTGGCGTTCGACACCCTGCAGAGCGCCAAGGCAAACGGCGCCGACGTGGTGCTCATCGATACGGCAGGCCGACTGCACAACAAGGTGAACCTGATGAATGAGCTCAAGAAAATAAAGGAAGTGATGAAGAAGGTAATGCCTGAGGCACCAGACGAGGTAATGCTCGTGCTCGACGGAAGTACCGGACAGAATGCATTCGAGCAGGCTAAGCAGTTCTCTGCCGTTACCAACATCTCCTCGCTCGCCATCACCAAGCTCGACGGAACCGCTAAGGGCGGCGTTGTCATCGGCATCAGCGACCAGCTCAAGGTGCCTGTAAAATACATCGGACTGGGCGAAGGTATGGAAGATCTGCAGCTCTTCAACAAGACAGAATTCGTAGACTCGCTCTTTAAAAATTAGAAAATGAAGAAAAATCAGATAGATATTATTACCCTAGGCTGCTCGAAGAATCTCGTAGACAGCGAGTTGCTGATGAAGCAGTTTGAGGCAAACGGCTACCATTGCGTTCACGATCCAAAGCGCCCTCAGGGCGAGATAGCCGTCATCAATACGTGCGGATTCATCGAGGATGCAAAGCAGGAAAGCATCGACACCATCCTGGAGTTTATCCAGGCTAAGGAAGAAGGCCGACTAAGAAAGCTCTACGTAATGGGCTGCCTCTCGCAGCGCTACCAGAAGGAACTGGAAGAAGAAATGCCCGAAGTGGATAAGTTCTACGGCAAATTCAACTACAAGCAGCTTCTGCAGGAACTCGGCAAGGCGGAAGTTTCATCCTGCAACGGCCAGCGCCATCTCACCACTCCGCGTCATTATGCCTACATCAAGATAGCCGAGGGCTGCAACCGCCACTGTGCCTACTGCGCCATTCCTATCATCACCGGCAAGCACGTTTCCCGACCAAAGGAAGAGATTCTGCAGGAGGTGCGCGAACTGGTGGCAGAAGGCGTGAAGGAGTTTCAGATTATCGCTCAGGAACTCACCTACTACGGCGTAGATATTGACGGCAAGCATCATATTACCGAACTCATCAGCGAGATGGCTGATATTCCGGGCGTGAAATGGATTCGCCTGCATTACGCTTATCCGAACCAGTTCCCAATGGATCTTCTGGACGTGATGCGCGAGAAGCCAAACGTATGCAAATATCTCGACATTGCCCTCCAGCACATCAGCGACCACATGCTCACCAGCATGCATCGCCACGTAACGAAGCAGGAAACCATCAATCTGCTGAAGGCCATCCGCGAACGCGTGCCAGGCATTCACATCCGCACTACGCTGATGGTTGGTTTCCCAGGCGAGACAGATGAGGATTTTCACGAGCTCCTCGACTTTGTACGCGAACAGAGATTTGAGCGCATGGGCGCCTTTGCCTACTCTGAGGAAGAAGGAACCTACAGCGCCACCCACTACGAAGACAATGTGCCTGCCGAAGTAAAGCAGCGCCGGCTGGACGAACTGATGATTCTGCAGCAAGACATCAGCTCTGAGATTGAGGCTGATAAAGTGGGCAAAACCATGACCGTTATCATCGACCGCAAGGAAGGCGATTACTACATCGGACGAACAGAGTTCTGCTCTCCGGAAGTAGACCCTGAGGTTCTGATCCGTGCCGATGAGAAGCGTCTGCGCGTGGGTTGTTTCTATCAGGTAGAAATTACTGCAAGCGAGGAATTTGACCTCTATGGCAAGGTGGTGAAATAATCATTCTCTCCCCCATAGCCTGGAGTTTTAGAAATTTTGACTACATATTAAATAAATATGAACAATAAGGAATACATCGCTGAACTGGCTCAGCAAACCGGCTATTCGCAGGAAGACACCCAGAAGTTGGTGCGCAAGGCGATAGACGCTATGATTGCCGAGTTTGAGGATGGAGAAGCTGTCTCTATCCCCAATTTTGGCACCTTCGAAGTGAAGAAGCGCATGGAGCGAGTGGTGGTTAATCCTACTACCAAGAAGCGCCAGCTGGTGCCGCCTAAGTTGGTGTTGGGTTTCCGACCGGTTGCTTCGGTCAAGGAAAAACTAAAGAATGGAGGGGATGAGCAATGAGCAAATTCAGTTTAAATACACTCGGAAAACTGCTTGCTGATAAGAGCGGTCTGAGCCAGGTGGAAGCAGAACTCTTCATCCGGAAGATGTTTGATGTGTGCAACCAGGGACTCGATGCCGACAAGCAGGTGAAGATAAAATGGCTGGGCACCTTTAAGGTACAGGCCACGAAAGACCGTGAAAGCATCAATGTGAACACGGGCGAGCGCTTCACCATTGAAGGCAGAGACAAACTCACCTTCACGCCTGACAACATCCTGAAAGAAATCGTGAACAAGCCATTCGCCCAATTTGAAACGGTGGTGGTAAATGACGGCGTAGATTTCGATGAAATAGATGAGAAGTTTGGAGAAGAACAGACAGAAGATGCTCCTGCACAAGTAATCGATTTTCTGGACGAAGAAAAAACTGCAACTCCAAATCCGGAGGTTGTCGTAAACGGATCTGAAAAGGAAAAGGAAAAAGAAGCCGAAGACGAACTGGCAAAGCAAATTGCTATTGAACAAGCTAAACTGGAAAAATTAAAACAAGCCCAACTGGAGCAGGAAAGAATACAAAAAGAAAAGCAAGAGCAGGAAAGACTGGAGCAAGAAAGACTGGAGCAAGAAAGACTGGAGCAAGAAAGACTGGAGCAGGAAAGACTTGAGCAGAAAAGACTTGAGCAGAAAAGACTTGAGCAGGAAAGACTTGAGCAGGAAAAACTTGAGCAGGAAAGACTGGAGCAAGAGAAGCTTGAATTAGCCCAGCAACAGCAAGCCCAGAAAGCAGTTGTTGAACCTGCAGTACCTGCATCAGATGAATCTGAAGAAGAAGAGGAGGAAGAAGAATCTTCCAATTCTCATCATATTGTTATTCCTCGCTATCTGGTCGTTGCAGTCTGTCTCATCGTAGTAGCTTTGATTGGCGGAATGGGATGGTTTGCCTTCAACTATGGTCAGATGACTGCCCAGCGCGATCATCTAGCCATGCAGCTAAACCAGTATCATCAGGCTCCAGCCAAGAAAGTCCCAGCCAAACCAGCTGTCGCCCCACTCTCTCAGGAACAGAAACTCCGCCAGAAAGCGATGGAAGACAGCATCCGTATGGCTAAAACTGCAGAAGCAGTAAAACTGGCTGAAAGTTCGGATGAGGAAAGTGCTAGCGCTGAAAAAGCTAAGCAGACTGAAGCAAAAGCTAAGGCTGAAGCAAAAGAAAAGGCTAAAGATAAAGCCGAAGAAAAGGCTACTTCGAAAATAGCATCATCCCAGTATGATAAGGATGCTCGCGTACGCACGGGAGCTTACCGAATCGTAGGAGTTGCCCAAACCGTTACGGTTGGCGCCGGTCAGACCCTCGAACAGATCAGCACCCGCTATTTAGGTTCGGGCATGGAATGCTACGTAGAAGCCCTGAATGGTACAAGCACCATAAAAGCCGGACAGAAAATCAAGATTCCGAAACTGGAATTGAAGAAGAAAAAGAAATAAAAATACAAACAAAAAAAAACGCCCTGTAAGAGCAAATGTAATTTTGCACTTACAGGGCGACATTGTTTGATGTTACATTACTTGCCCAACACTTCATCAAGCAAAGTGTAGAAAGCAGGATCCTCGCCAACGATAGTCTTGATTATCTTACCATTAGCATCAATCACAATCTTTGTAGGGAAACCCTGAACAGCGTAGTCGCTGAGAACCTTGCTGTCCTTCGGATTGTAAACATGAATCCATGGCAACTGGTGCTTCTCAACAGCAGCCTTCCACTTAGCCTCTGTATCATTACAATCTACACCAAGAATTTCAAACTTACCCTTGTACTTCTCGTAATACTCCTTCATCTTAGGCATTCCCTTGATGCACCATCCGCACCATGAACCCCAGAAGTCGAGAACGACAATCTTACCGCGAAGGCTGGAAAGTTTGAAATCATTTCCCTTAATATCCTTCAGCGTAAAGTCAGGAGCCTCAACACCGGCAGCCTGCACCTTCTTAGCCTTCTCCTCAGCCTCAGCACGCTTCTTAGCCATATCAATCATTGGCTGGTAGAAAGCCTTAATTCTGCCATTCTTTACATTCTCAGAGAGCAAGCCCAGCAGTTTCTCCATCTTGCTGACATCATCAAACTGCTCTATAATAGTAGCACAAGCCTCATAATCAGGATGCTGTTTTACGAAATCGAAAATCTTATCGTCCTTTGCCTTTTGCAGGGCAGGAGCCTTCTGCTCATATTCAGCCATGATGGTCTGCTGGGTCTCACCATTCTTGATTCTCTGGTTCAGGGAAGCTTCGTAATCTCTCAACTCCTTATTAGCATTCTCCAGCAGAACATCTACTTCATGATACTGCTGATAGAACTTAGAACCCGAAATATCGAAGCGGGTCTTTGCATCGCCCTTAACTTCAGCCTTCTCGCCAGGAACACAAGGCAGGTTGAACATAAACTGACCTGCACCACGATAAGTTTCAGGTGAGAGGAAAACGTATCCGGCTGCCTTATCAAGGTTTGCAGAATAGGTAAACTTGCCATTCTTCACCAAAACCGTATCCATCTTAACATTTCTGCCCTTGTAAACAAGTACAGAATCGGAATTGAAATTCTTCAAATCCACCTTCAACTGAAAGTTGCTCTTCTGAGCCATCGCAACAGTTGATGCAAGCATCAATGCCGCAGATAAAATCGTTGTTTTCATTTTCTTTTATTATATTTATTCTGATTATACCTTATTATATATAGGGAACGAAGAACGCCTGACTCATCTTCAACCTTATTCTTCATACTCAGTAGTATCCTCAATACCCGCCTCGGCCAAAGCCTCCTTGCGCTCTACACAGGTTCCGCATTTGCCACAATGCTTCTCACCGCCTTTATAGCAGCTCCAGGTTTCAGCATAATCAATGCCCAACTTCTTGCCAATCTTCGCAATCTGCCCCTTGGTAATATTCGTATAAGGAGCCACCACGCGTACATCGACGAACGTTCCTGCTTCGGCAGCCTCATCAATCGCCTTGATAAACTCCGGACGGCAGTCTGGATAAATCGTATGATCGCCACCATGGTTAGCAATGAAAACTTTCTTCAGTTTATTACTCTCTGCAATGCCGATGGCAATGCTCAGCATGATTCCATTACGGAAAGGAACCACCGTACTCTTCATATTATCAGCAGCATAATGACCTTCAGGAATCGCATCAGCACCTTCAAGAAGAGAACTTTTGAAATACTGATGCATGAAACCCAAATCAATCGTAATATGCTTGATTCCCAAACGCTCACAATGCATCTTGGCAAAAGGTATTTCACGCTCGTTATGATTACTTCCATAGTTAAAACTAATGCCGAGTGCAATCTCGTCTTTCTTATCGTAGAGCAGCGTGATGCTATCCATGCCACCGCTCACAATGATTACTGAATCCTTCATTTTACTTTGAATTTTGAATTTTGAACTGTATGATTACTTTTTACTTCACCCGAACAGGCAGCGGAATGCTTCTTCCACCTTCCTTACGGGATGAATTTCTATCTTATATTTCTTATGGTCGAAACCATGATTGTTGTACTTCGGAATGATGATGTGCTGGAATCCGAGTTTCTCGGCCTCAGCAATACGCTGCTCGATACGGCTCACCGGACGGACTTCACCGCTCAGACCTACCTCGCCCGCCATACACCAACCTTGCTCGATAGGTGTGTCAACATTGCTGCTCAATACGGCTGCCAACACACTCAAGTCCATGGCAGGATCGGTTACTCTCAATCCTCCGGCAATATTCAGGAACACGTCCTTCTGCATCAGTTTGAACCCCACACGTTTCTCTAGAACCGCCAGGAGCATGTTCAAACGGCGCTGGTCAAAACCAGTTGCCGAACGTTGCGGAGTTCCATAGGCAGCTGTTGAAACCAAAGCCTGCGTCTCTACCAGGAACGGACGGACACCCTCGATGGCTGCGCTGATGGCAACACCCGAAAGCCCGTCATGATCTTCGGTAAGAAGCAACTCTGAAGGATTGCTCACCTGTCGGAGTCCGCCTTGCATCATCTCGTAGATTCCCAACTCAGAAGTACTTCCGAATCGGTTTTTGATGCTTCTCAAGATGCGGTACATGTAATGCTGGTCGCCCTCAAACAGAATCACCGTATCTACGATGTGCTCCAGAATCTTTGGTCCGGCAAGTGTTCCCTCCTTATTAATATGTCCTATCAGAATAACCGGAATGCCACTCGTCTTGGCAAAACGGAGCAGGGAGGCTGCACACTCGCGAACTTGGGAAACAGAACCTGGCGAACTGTCTACTTCTTCCGTAGCAATAGTTTGTATAGAATCTATAACTATCAACTGTGGAGCCACTTCCTGAATATGACTGAAGATTTTCTCCAACTGCGTTTCGCAGAGAACCGTAATATGATCAAAGGCTCCTTCTGATGAAAGAGAAGCCGTTTTCTGTGTGTCCGCAGAAGAACCCTCTCTGAGCATCGCCTGTCCTTTAGCCAACCGGTCGGCACGGAGTTTAATCTGATGGGCACTTTCCTCTCCGCTCACATACAGGATACGGCGGTCAGTCATGTTCAGAATAGTCTGCAAGGTGAGCGTACTCTTACCGATTCCCGGTTCACCGCCCAAGAGCGTGATGCTGCCGGGAACCATTCCGCCACCCAGCACACGGTTCAGCTCCTCGTCCCTCATATCGATGCGCGGTTCATCAATCGCAGAAATATCGCGAAGCTTCATCGGCGCAGCATCATGCTCGCTGTGCTGCCCGCCAAACATCGTGGCAGCCCCACCATGACGCATGGTCATTCCGGCATTCTTCGCAGCCTGCGATCCGGAATCGGCAGCAATACGAATTTCCTTAAATGTATTCCATTGTCCGCAGCTAGGACATTTGCCCATCCATTTGGCACTTTCCTGTCCGCAATTGCTGCACACAAAAGCAATCTTATCTTTCGCCATTTTATCTCTTTTATATGTAATAACGTTTTAACTGCGCACAAAGGTACTATTTATTATCGAAAAATCCAAAAAAAAAGTAATTTGTTAAGAATATATTTCATTTCTCTCCATTTTGTTTAACAAATCAGGCAGAAGGAAGCGCAAAACACGAATTTTGCAAACCCGATATAGCAAACAGGCGATTTCATCTACTAAAAATCATAAAAACCGCTACTATATTTTGCTGATTCAAATATAATTTGTATCTTTGCCTTCGGTTTTTGAAACCAGCAGAAAGGTTTAGAACAATAAATTAGTACATAAACTAAATAAAATTTAGGTAAAATGAAAATTGAAGATTTTAACTTTGCCGGTCACAAGGCAATCGTGCGCGTTGACTTCAACGTGCCATTGGATGAAAATGGTAATGTAACAGACGACACTCGTATCCGCGGTGCCCTTCCTACATTGAAGAAGGTACTTGCAGACGGCGGTGCGCTCATCATGATGAGCCACATGGGTAAGCCAAAGGGCAAGGTTAAACCAGAGCTTTCTCTCTCTCAGATTGTTAAGAACGTATCAGACGCTCTCGGCGTAGACGTTAAGTTCGCTAAGGACTGCGGTAACGCTGATGCTGAGGCTGCTGCCTTGAAGCCAGGTGAGGCTCTCTTGCTCGAGAACCTCCGCTTCTATCCAGAAGAGGAAGGCAAGCCAGTTGGCGTTGAGAAGGGTACTCCAGAATTCGATGCTGCTAAGGCTGAGATGAAGGAGCGTCAGAAGAAGTTCGCTGCTAAGTTGGCTTCTTACGCTGACGTATATGTAATGGACGCATTCGGTACTGCTCACCGCAAGCATGCTTCTACAGCTGTCATCGCTGATTCTTTCGACAAGGATCACAAGATGCTCGGCTTCTTGATGGAGAAGGAAGTTAAGGCTGTTGACGCAGTTCTCGGCAACATCAAGCGCCCATTCACAGCTATCATGGGTGGTTCTAAGGTTTCTACTAAGATCGGTATCATCGAGAACCTGTTGACTAAGGTTGACAACCTGATTCTCTGCGGTGGTATGACTTATACATTCTCTAAGGCTCTCGGTGGCAAGATCGGTATGTCTATCTGCGAGGATGACAAGCTCGACGTTGCTCTCGACGTAATCAAGAAGGCTAAGGAGAACGGTGTAAACCTCGTACTCGGCACAGACTCTATCTGCGGTGATGACTTCAAGAACGATTGCAATACTCAGGTTTGCCCATCTAACAACATCCCTGACGGATGGGAGGGTATGGACGCAGGTCCTGAGACTCGCAAGGCTTTCGCAGCTGCCATCAAGGGTGCTAAGACTATCCTCTGGAATGGTCCTGCAGGTGTATTCGAGTTCGACAACTTCGCTGGTGGTTCTAAGGCTATTGCTGACGCAATCGCTGAGGCTACTAAGGAAGGTGCATTCTCACTCATCGGTGGTGGTGACTCTGTAGCTTGTATCAACAAGTTCGGTTTGGCTGATCAGGTATCTTACATCTCTACAGGTGGTGGTGCTCTCCTCGAGGCTATCGAGGGTAAGGTATTGCCAGGTGTAGCAGCTATCGAGAAGTAATCTTATGTTTAAAAGAAAGCCATTTGAAAAAAGGGCTTGATTTTTTACAAGAAAAAAATAGGTTGGAGGGCATCCTATGTGATGTCCTCCAATTTTCAGTTTTAACTGAATCCCCTAATAATCTACAGATTCTCTCTATAAACAGAACTGTAACTTTCAATTAAAACAAGCAACAGAAAACATAAATTCTAAAATTATTTGGTAAACTACAAGGAATATAATTTTCTGATTTTAAAACGAATACATGGATTGGATTGTTAATCTCTTCACCAATACCGAGTCGGTGGCTCACATCGCCCTACTCTACGCTATCGTGATAGCTATTGGTGTTTACCTCGGAAAGATAAAGATTGGCGGCATTTCGTTAGGTGTCACCTTCGTTCTCTTCGCAGGTATTTTGGCTGGCCACGTTGGCTTCACCGGTCCAAAGGAAATTTTCACATTCGTGCAAGACTTCGGCTTGATCCTCTTCGTCTTCATGATTGGTCTCCAGGTAGGACCTGGCTTCTTCGAGAGTTTCAAGAAAGGTGGTGTTACGCTCAACATGCTTTCGGCTAGCGCTATTCTACTCAACATCCTCGTGATGTTTGGTTGCTATTATCTCTTCTTTGATACGAGCAACCCTAACAACTTGCCTATGATGGTAGGTACGCTCTATGGTGCGGTTACCAATACTCCGGGTCTTGGTGCTGCCAACGAGGCTTTGCTCAGCGTCTTCCCTAATGGTGCTCCAAGTATTGCCAACGGTTATGCTTGTGCTTATCCTCTTGGTGTAGTGGGCATTATCGGTGCTACTATCCTTATCAAGTACATCTGTAAGATTAATACTGCTGATGAGGAAGAACAGCTTAACGAAGAAGATGCTGCAAACCCACACGCTAAGGCCCACAACATGCACTTACGCGTGGAAAATGCTTATATTACAGGCAGAACGCTGAGAGAAGTTTCTGAGTTCTTGAACCGTGACATTGTATGTTCACGACTGCTCCACAATGGCGAGGTGAGCATTCCTAACAGCAAGACTAAGTTTGAGGTTGGAGATGAATTGCTCGTTGTATGTGCAGAGGCTGATGCTGAAGCCATCAAGGCTTTTATCGGCCCAGAGGTTGAAGCAGAATGGGACCGCGAGAAGGATGAAGTACAGCACTTTGTTTCTCGCCGTATCATCGTTACCCGTCCGGAAATGAACGGTAAGACCTTGGGTAAGATGCACTTCTCCAGCGTATACGGCGTTAACGTAACCCGTATTTCCCGTCAGGGAATGGACATTTTTGCAGGCAGAAACCACCACTTCCACGTAGGTGATAAGATTCTGGTTGTAGGTCCTGAAGAGAATGTGAACCGTGTGGCTGAAATCATGGGTAACTCTGTAAAGCGCCTCGATGCGCCTAACATTGCCACTATCTTCGTAGGCATTATGGTAGGTATTATCTTCGGTTCTCTCCCATTTGCCATTCCGGGAATGCCGGTGCCTTTGAAGTTGGGTATTGCCGGAGGGCCGCTTATCATCGCCATCCTCATCGGTCGTTTCGGCTATCGCATGAAGCTGGTAACTTATACGACGACTTCGGCTAATATGATGCTGCGAGAAATAGGACTTGTACTCTTCCTGGCGAGTGTGGGAATCAAGGCTGGTGCCGGATTCTGGGACACAGTAGTACAGGGTGACGGTTTGAAATATGTGGGATGCGGTTTCCTCATCACCGTTATTCCTATCCTCATCATCGGTACGATTGCCCGCCTGAAGTTTAAGTTCAACTACTTCACCATCATGGGTATGCTCGCCGGTACTTACACAGACCCTCCTGCGTTGGCTTATGCAAATGCTTCTTGCTCTAAAGAGGCTCCAGCTGTAGGTTACTCTACGGTTTATCCTTTGAGCATGTTCCTCCGTATCTTTACAGCCCAGATAGTGGTGCTGTTCTTCTGCGGAGCGTAAGACTTACAAAAGTTAACAAAACAACTGGAAATAGTTATAAATTATAAAAGAGGTGCACAAAGATAAAAATTTGTGCACCTTTTTTGTTGTCTTTTCAGAAATTCTTCGTACCTTTGAGCACAAGAAACAAAACCTAATGAATCTTCTAGGAACAGCAACAGTTCCTACATGATGCAGTTTTTTTCGGAACATGAAACAATAACCCTATAAACGTTAGTAAGCGTATGAAGAAATTGGGATTTCTGATAACCATGCTAGTCATCACGTCCTTGCCCGCTTGGAGTCAAGGAGCCAAAAGTATCCGTATTACGGAGGTGATGACCGACAACCGTACCAATCTTGTAGATGAGTACGGGCAGCACAAACAATGGGTGGAATTGAGCAATTCCTCCTTTACCACGTATAATGTGCGTGGTATGTTCCTAACCACCGACAGACGAGTTCTCAACAAGAACCTGTCGCCTGAAGAACGGCGCAAACTGATGTGCCCGTTGCCGAACAATGAACCTCGCACGACCTTAACAGGAAAGAAAAGCGTAATCATCTACGACCGCTATATCTGGCATGAAGATTCGGAAGAAACATGTCCAGACTGTTTTCCTAAAGGAAAGGGACACTTCAGGTGGTTGAGTGAAGGTACAGGACCTTTCCAACTGAAACTCGGGCTGGTTCCTCTCAGGGAAATCGCAAATGCATTCCATGAAAAAAACAACTGGATTGCTCTTTACGATGGTAATGCAGTAGATCTGATAGACTCCATCAGCATACCATGGTTGGCAGCAGACCAATCTTATGCCCTAAACAGCGATTTCAAGACATGGAAGATTTGCAAGGCGGATGAAGTAACTCCAGGTTATCTGCCTCAGAGAACCGGACTCAGCAAGTCCCAGATGCTCAAGGAAACAGATCCTCACGGCTACGGTATTGCCATTCTCTCCATGGGCATCGTGTTCTCATGCCTTGCCCTACTCTTCATCTTCTTCTGGGCTTTCGGCGCTTACATGAAGCACAAACAACGCATTGCCCGCGCCACTGAGAAGCATGCCACCTTATTATATAAGACAGGAAAGAAGACTATCGAGGTTACTCAAGACCTCAGTCATAAGACCAACGTGATTCTGAAAGATGGTTTAGAAACCAAGGGTATTGATAAGGAGATTTACATGGCAGTCATCTCCCTTGCTCTACAGGAATATCTGGAAGATGTTCACGATGTAGAACCAGGCATTATCACCATCAAGCCAAAACAGACCAGATGGAATGCTCCGAAATTCAACAACAACAATAACAACGTTAAAATATAGAAACTATGGCAAAGTACGAATATAAGGTTAAAGGCGTAGATTACGTCGTTGAAATACAGGATATTGAAGGCAATATCGCCAATGTAACCGTGAATGGAATTCCATTCGAAGTGGAAATGAAACAGCCGGTTAAGAGCAGTAAGCAGAAAGTGAAGTTAACTGATGGACAAAACAACATTTCTGCCAGCTCTGTTGCAAGCGTAGGTTCTGCTGCAGGTTCAAGTTCTGCAGCAAGTTCTGATTCTGCTTCATCAAGCAAACAGGCAACTCCTGCTACAGGCAAACCAGTTGTTGCCCCTCTGCCTGGTACTATCAACGAAATCAAGGTGAAAGTCGGTGACAAGGTGAACACAGGCGATACTGTTGTCGTTCTCGAAGCCATGAAGATGCAGAACAACATCGATGCAGAAACTTCAGGAACCATTACCAGCATCAACGTGAACAAGGGAGACGCAGTAATGGAAGGAGACACGCTTGTAACAATCGCGTAATAAGCTGTTTAGACAAAAAGCTAATGATTTCTTTTCCAATCAAAAGACTAATCATAAAGTTCAATGTTCAACTTTCAAAGTTCAAAGTAAATCAATGTCTAACTTTCAAAGTTCAAAGTAAATTATGGATTTCATCATACAAAACTTCAATGAGTTTCTTACCTTTACGGGCTTTGCCAACGCCTCGGCAGGAAACCTCATCATGATTCTGGTGGGAGCACTCTTTATCTGGCTCGCCATCAAGAAAGATTTTGAGCCGCTGCTCCTGGTTCCAATCGGATTGGGAATCATTCTTGGCAACATTCCATTCCGTGCCGATGCAGGACTCGAAATAGGTTTATACGAAGACAACTCCGTTCTGAACATCTTCTACCAAGGAGTGAAACAGGGCTGGTACCCGCCACTCGTATTCCTGGGCATTGGAGCCATGACCGACTTCTCTGCGCTCATTTCCAACCCGAAGCTCATCCTGATTGGAGCCGCTGCCCAATTTGGAATCTTCGGCGCCTACATGATTGCACTGGCTCTGGGATTCGAACCTAACCAGGCAGCTGGCATTGCCATTATCGGAGGAGCAGACGGACCAACCGCCATCTTCCTGAGCAGCAAACTGAGTCCGAACCTCATGGGAGCCATTGCGGTTTGCGCCTACTCTTACATGGCACTGGTGCCTGTAATCCAGCCACCTTTGATGCGACTGCTTACAACCAAGAAAGAGCGCGTCATCAAGATGAAACCGGCACGTCAGGTTTCACAGACCGAAAAGATTCTCTTCCCTATCATCGGTCTGCTTCTCACCACCTTCATCGTTCCATCCGGTTTGCCATTGCTAGGAATGCTGTTCTTCGGAAATCTTCTGAAAGAGAGTGGAAAGACAACCCGACTTGCCAAGACAGCAAGCAGCAGCTTGAATGATATTGTCGTTATCCTCCTCGGTCTGACCGTAGGCTGTTCTACCCAGGCATCAGAGTTTCTGACATTGAATACCATCAAGATCTTTGCTCTCGGTGCTCTTGCATTCATCATCGCATCGGCAAGCGGAATCTTATTCGTAAAGCTGATGAATCTCTTCTTGCCAAAAGGCAAGAAACTGAACCCACTTATCGGAAACGCCGGAGTGAGTGCCGTCCCAATGAGTGCACGCATCTCCAACAACCTGGGTCTGGAATACGACCGCCACAACTTCCTTCTCATGCACGCCATGGGACCAAACGTTGCGGGAGTCATTGGTTCTGCCGTTGCAGCCGGAGCTTTGCTGGGATTCTTCAATTAAAAGTTGAGCCCCAAGCTATCCCTCCAGAATAAGCACATAAAAAAATAGAATCGCCCTGAAAGGACAAAAGCATCTTACATCCAATGCTTTCCCTTTCAGGGCGACTTTTTTATTTCTTTTTTAGCTCTTAACCCGCATTCTCATTTTTCCTTCAAAGGAAATGATAACCTCAACCTGATAACTCAAACTGCTGTCAGGCATTGCCAGAACAGCAAGATAATGAATGCCAGATTCATCTATCTTATTGAATACGATGTCGCTCAATATAGCCTGATTCAAGAACGAAGCAGGAACCTGCTTATCGAAATCCTTCTTATGAAAATCACGAGAGAACAGACAGTTGGCACCATGATAAACATGCAAGTTCACAATATTATCATAATAAACATTGTCTACCTCAACACCATCATCATTATAAGAACTCTTGTAGACCTTATAACTTGTTGGGTTAACCTGTACGTAGAGATGATATTTCTCATCGCCCCTTACAACCACCGTATCACGTTTAATCAGCGTATTCTGATTCAGCGCCACGGAAGCATGGTTGTGGATGAACTGCTGCAAATAAGACTTATCTTCCGTCTTCACCAGCTTAACCACATCCCCATTCTGCACCTTAAACTGGAAAATATGCTCAGCCTGTTTTACAATCGGATATTTTGCAATATTAGCACCCTTCATTACAAGCGTATCGCCAGCAATGTAGAAGTAGACAGGCTGACTGGTAGAATCAGGATAATAAATCGTATCGCCTTTTACGCGGAATGCCACATCATCCTCATCGTCATCGTTCAGCCAAATGCCTTGCAACATCTTCTTAGCCGCAGTATCTTCCTTCACTTCCTGTTGCTTTTCGGCCTTCTGCCCACAAGCAACAAGAGTCAAGATACAACTGAGCAGCCATAAATTAACTATCTTTTTCATGATGAGTTCTTTAAATAAATTAATCGGTAAAAGCTAATGCCAATTCTACTCGAAATAATCAGCCTCTCCGAAAGACTTTGCCTTGGTTCTGTCTTTTTCCGACGTAAGCACCTCAACTCCTTCAATAGGCCATTTTATTCCGATAGTAGGATCATCCCAATGAATACTGGCTTCGTAATCAGGAGCATAAACATTATCTACTTTATAAGTAAAGATGGCTTCGTCACTCAGTACCAGAAAACCATGGGCAAAACCGCGAGGAATGAAAAACTGACGTTTGTTCTCTCCACTCAGTTCAACCATTACATATTTACCGAAAGTCTTACTGCCCTTTCTCAAGTCAACAGCTACATCCAGCACGCGGCCTTTGATGACACGCACCAACTTAGCCTGTGAGAATTCACCTTTCTGATAATGCAGTCCTCTGAGCACACCACGAGCCGACATCGATTCATTGTCTTGCACAAACTCCACATGCCCTCCAACGTGAGCATCAAAGTCAGCCTGCTTCCATGCTTCAAAGAAATAGCCGCGAGCATCATCAAATACCCGAGGTTCTATCAGCCAGACTCCTTCAATTTCTGTCTCTGTATATTTCATCGATTAATACCTTATTTATTTTAGGCACAAAGGTAATACTTTTTCCCGAAACGACAAAACAAATTAGACTTTTTATGATTTCATCGAAAATTTTCTCTATTTTCTGTTGGTCATTTCCGAAAAAATCACTACCTTTGCAAACGTGAATAGACTAGAAAGACATATAGAGATCCTACTTTTGAGCAACGATTGCGTGATTGTCCCAGGATTTGGTGGCTTCATGGCTCATCATGTAGATGCGCGTTACGATGGCAGAGACAGCATGTTTTTGCCACCGCTGAGAACTATTGGCTTTAACCCACAGCTCCAGATGAACGATTCTCTCCTTGCACTTTCGTATGTTGAAGCATACGACATCAGCTATCCGGAAGCGTTGAACCGCATTGCTGATGAGGTGACAGAGATGCGTCAGACTCTGGAGAATTCAGGCAAATTTGAACTGAACGATATTGGCACCATCATATTGAACGAAGACGGAAACTACACCTTCGAACCATGCGAGGCGGGCATTCTTACCCCTGAGTTGTATGGTTTGGGCGGCTTAAACATGCTCCCACTCGCACAGATTTCTGCAGAAGAGGTTCAGAAGACTGAAGATTCTGCTGCTTCAATCATTGAAATGCCAGCAAAGACAGTAGAAAACAATCGTACAGAAAGCGAAGTCAAGAATCAGGATAGTAACCAGAAGATGGAGAGTGGACTCTCTGTCAACAGTTCCGTGTTCGTTAACGATGAAGACGAAAAAGAATCAAATGCCGAATTTATCAGCATCAAGAAGAGCTGGTTGCGCAATATTGCAGCAGCCTGCATCGCTCTCATTGCATTCTTCACCTACTCTTCTCCATTGGGAACACCAACCGTTCAGAAGAGCCAAATCGACACAGGCATGCTGAACCGCATCATGCCTAAGGAGATTAATAAGGTTGCTCAACCTCAAGAACTGGTTCTTAGTACAGAATCACAGGCAGAAGAAAGCATTCCTGCCAAGTCTGTCAACATGGCTCAGGACAACGAATTGCAAACAGCTTCTTCTTACTACAGCATCGTTTTGGCAAGTCGTGTTACCAAGCGCAATGCTGCCTGCTATGCTGAACTCCTCCAAAACAAAGGATTCAAGGAAGTTAGGGTGTTGATTACGGATAATAATGTGAAAGTTATATACGGAACATACTCTACCGAGGGCGAAGCTTATACTGCTCTCAACCGTTTACACAACTATGATGCTTTTACTGACGGCTGGATTACGAAAGTAAAAGAATAGTTGACAGTTAAGAGTTTATAGTTTATAGCCAGAACAAAGAGCAAGGAGTATCGGAAACTTCTACAACACATTATTATAATAAAGACAGAAAAGTAAGAAAAAGAATATGAAAAGAGTACGTTGTCCTAAATGCGATAATTTTATCACCTTCGATGAGACCAAGTATCAGGCAGGTCAGAGTCTCGTTTTCGTTTGTCCTAATTGCAATAAGCAGTTTGGCATCCGAATGGGAGTTTCCAAGCTCCGCGAAACCCGCAAAGAGGAAAAACTTGACGAGAATGCCAACGAAAAGGGATACGGTTCTATCGTTGTCATCGAGAACGTATTCGCTTACAAACAGGTCATCCCGCTCCAGTTAGGCGACAACATCATCGGCCGCTACATGAAGAACAGCGGAATCAACTGCCCTATCGAAACCGTAGACCCAAGCGTTGACATGAACCATTGCGTAATCAACGTTAGCCGCGACAAGAAAGGCAAATTAAAATACGTACTCCGTGATGGACCAAGTTATACAGGAACTTTCGTTGACAATGAGATTCTGGGCGACAGAGAACGCCGCGTTATCGAAGACGGAACCCTGTTCACCATCGGAGCAACTTCTATCATTCTCCGCACAGCAGACAGTGAAGAAGAAAACTAAGAAGTTTCGATTATCAAAATAAACACTTCAAAAGGAGCAATTAGATGTTGGTTTACATCTAATTGCTCCTTTTTCACTTAACGAAAACGTAAAATCCCGCCATATTTCTAACTTTCTGAAAGAAATCTACTATATTCCGTAATCTTTTTGCTTTTATTTTCTTTAAATTAAAAGAAAATGTGTACCTTTGCATCGAAAAATAAGAAATAGAAATGAATTACGTTAGGTTATGGATGTAGCAATCGTAAAATATAATGCCGGAAATATCTATTCCGTAGTCAACGCCATGAAGCGTTTGGGCATCGAACCTGTACTTACAGATGATGCAGAAATGCTCCAGAAGGCAGACCGTGTGCTCTTCCCAGGACAAGGCCAGGCAAGAGAAGCAATGGAATACCTGAAGGCTCATCAGCTTAATCAAGTAATCAAGGACTTGAAGCAACCCGTCCTGGGCATTTGTGTAGGACAGCAACTCTTGTGCCGCCATTCGGAAGAAGGTGACGTAGATTGCATCGGAATCTTTGATGTAGATGTTAAGCGATTCCAGCCTCAGAAACACGAAGAAAAGGTGCCTGCTATGGGATGGAATGAAATCTATGATTTGAAGACTGACCTTTACAAGGGGTTCGGAAACAGAATAGATTCTGACTCAGACAAGTCTACCGCTGATGCACTGCTTCATCCCTACACCTATTTCGTACATAGTTATTATGTGCCATTCTGCGAGGAGACCATTGCCAAGGCAGAATACATTCTTCCTTATAGCGCATCGCTCCACAAAGACAATTTCTATACCTGCCAGTTCCATCCGGAAAAGAGCGGAAAGGTGGGAGAACTGATTTTAAAGAACTTTTTAGAGATAAAATAAAAGAGGAAATACTAATATGATAGAATTAATTCCAGCTATCGACTTGATAAATGGCCAGTGTGTTCGTCTTACAAAAGGCGATTACGACCAGAAGAAGGTTTACAATGACAATCCTGCCAAGGTTGCAAAACAGTTTGAGCAGATGGGCTTCAAGCGCCTTCATGTAGTAGACCTCGATGGAGCCAAGTCAAAGCACATCGTAAATGATGCGGTATTGAAGGCCATTACCACAGAAACCTCTCTCGTGGTTGATTTCGGTGGCGGAATCAAGACCGAAGAAGATATAGAGAAAGCTTTTGCTGCGGGAGCAAGCATGGTTACAGTGGGCAGTATTGCCGTCACTAATCCCGATCTCTTCATGCAATGGTTGGACAAATATGGAGCTGACCGCCTGATTCTGGGAGCCGATGTAAGAAACGGAAAGATTTCTATCAACGGATGGAAAGAAGATTCTTCTGAAGATCTCCTTCCTTTCCTGAAAAAGTACATCGATAAAGGAGTACGCTACGTTCTCTGCACAGAAATCAGCAAAGACGGAACGCTGCAGGGACCTGCCATAGAACTCTACAAAAAAGTAATGGCTGCCTACCCTCAACTGCATCTTATCGCCTCAGGCGGAGTGAGTTGCAACGAAGACATCGAAGCATTGGAAACTGCAGGAATTCCTGCCGTAGTATTTGGAAAAGCTTTCTACGAAGGGAAAATCGACGTTGACAAACTTGTTAATGGTTAATAGTTGACAGTCAAAAAGTTTATAGTTAGGAGTTAAGTAATCATAAAGTTCAAAGTTCAATGGTCAAAGTTCAAAGTAACAAAGGATTAGCTAAACGAATCGTTCCTTGTCTTGATGTAAAGAACGGCGAGACGGTAAAGGGAACCAATTTCGTAAACCTTCGCAGCGCTGGTGACCCGGTAGAACTGGGAAAAGCTTACAGCGATGCTGGAGCCGATGAGCTCGTATTCCTCGATATTACAGCGAGTTTCGAAGAGCGCAAAACCTTTACGGATATGGTAACCCGCGTGGCTGCCGAAATCAATATCCCATTTACTGTGGGAGGTGGAATCAATGAACTCAAAGATGTTGACCGCCTGCTCAACGCAGGAGCTGACAAGGTAAGCATCAACAGTGCTGCCATCCGACATCCGGAGCTCATCGATGAAATTGCCAACCATTATGGCTCACAGGTTTGCGTATGCGCCATTGATGCACGTCTCGATTCTGACGGCTGGCACTGTTATGTGAAAGGCGGAAGAGAACGGGTGGAACTAGGATTGTTTGACTGGGCAAAGGAAGTAGCCGACCGGGGTGCCGGTGAAATTCTCTTTACCAGTATGGATCATGACGGTGTGAAACAGGGATTCGCAAACGAGGCCCTCGCCCGTCTTGCCGAAGAAGTAAGCATTCCTATCATCGCCTCAGGAGGTGCTGGAAAGATGGAGCATTTCTGCGATGCGTTCACCCAAGGCAAGGCAGATGCTGCCCTGGCAGCCAGCGTGTTCCACTTTGGAGAAATCGCCATTCCTGATCTCAAAAAATATCTGAGAGAAGAAGGAATCAACGTGAGAATATAGAACACGTAATGATACTGAGACACGTGAATATAATAATGTAAGAAATAAAAAACATGATAAAATGGAAATAGATTTCGAAAAATTAGGCGGACTGGTTCCTGCCATCATCCAAGACGCAGTTACAAAGAACGTCTTGATGCTTGGCTTCATGAATCAGGAAGCATACGATAAGACAATAGCAACCAAAAAGGTAACATTCTGGAGCCGTTCACGCAACTGCCTCTGGACAAAAGGTGAAACATCAGGTAACTTCCTGAATCTCGTTAGCATTCAGAACGACTGCGATAACGACACCTTGCTGGTAAAGGTTCACCCAGACGGTCCAACCTGCCACAAAGGTACAGATACCTGCTGGGCAGAAGAGAATACACTCAACCCAATCCTCTTCCTCTCAGAGCTTCAGGACTTCATCAACAAGCGCCACGAAGAAATGCCAGAGGGAAGCTACACTACCAGCCTCTTCAAGAAAGGCGTTAACAAAATGGCACAAAAGGTTGGAGAAGAAGCTGTTGAAACTATTATCGAAGCAACAAACGGCAACAACGAGAAACTCATTTACGAGAGTTCAGACCTTCTCTATCACCTCATCGTTCTGCTCACAAGCAAAGGCTTGAGAATAGAAGATGTAGTGAAAGAACTTCAGATGCGTCACGATCCGGAATGGGATAAGAAACGCCGCGTTGCCAAGAGCAAGGGCGAAATGAAATAACAAACCAACATTAAGGAGAAAAAATAGAAGATGTTAATAGATTATCAGAACGTCAGCATATATCAGGCCGACAAGTGCGTGCTCCAAAACATCAATTTCCATATTGACGAAGGAGAATTCGCCTACCTTATTGGAAAAGTCGGCTCTGGTAAAAGTTCGCTATTAAAGACACTTTATTGCGAACTAGACCTTGTAGAAGGCGAAACCGAGAAGGCTGAAATTCTCGGCAGAGACCTCAAAACTATCAGGCGAAAGGAGATTCCGGCTCTGCGTAAGGAATTGGGAATCATCTTTCAGGATTTCCAGCTGCTACACGACCGCACCGTTCGCAAGAACTTTGAATTCGTACTCAAGGCAACAGGCTGGAAAAACAAAAAAGACAGAGAAAAGCGTATCGAAGAGGTGCTCAACGAAGTAGGCATGATTGATAAAATCGACAAGATGCCTCATGAGCTCTCAGGTGGTGAGCAGCAGCGTGTAGCCATCGCCCGCGCCATTCTCAATAATCCAAAAATCATCATCGCCGATGAGCCTACAGGCAATCTCGACCCAGAGACTGCCAGCAACATCGTGAGTCTGCTGAAAGACATCACCAAACAAGGCACAGCTGTTGTGATGACAACCCATAACATCCCGATGCTCGACAAATTCCCAGGCATCGTTTACCGCTGTAAGGAAGGTGTGCTCTACGACGTAACCAACGAGTACAACCACATCGACCTCACAGAGGATGGAGAAGATAATTAAGTGAAATAATTAAATAAAATTACGACTATGAAGGTAATGAAATTCGGAGGTACTTCTGTAGGCTCACCAGAGCGCATGAAGGGAGTAGCCTCTTTGGTTACAGAATCAGGTGAACCAACTTTCATCGTATTGTCTGCGATGAGCGGTACAACAAACTCTCTCGTTGAGATCTCTGACTATCTTTACAAGAAGAATCCAGAGGGCGCCAACGAGGTAATCAACAACTTGGAGAAAAAATACATGCAGCATGTAGAAGAACTCTACTCTACCGAGGAGATGAAAAATACAACTCGTGAGTTCTTGCAGGGCGAATTCAACTATCTCCGCTCATTCACCAAAGACCTCTTCACTTCTTTCGAGGAGAAGAGCATCGTGGCTCAGGGCGAGATGATGAGCACCAACATGGTTGTAAACTACTTGAAGGAACAGGGTGTAAAGGCTGTATTGCTCAACGCATTAGACTTCATGCGCACAGACAAGAACGCAGAACCAGACCCTCAGTACATCAAGGAGAAGTTGGCTGCTATCATGGAGCAAAACCAGGGCTATCAGATTTACATCACTCAGGGATTCATCTGCCGCAACGCATACGGCGAGGTTGACAATCTGCAGCGTGGCGGTAGCGACTACACAGCATCTCTTATCGGTGCAGCTCTCCCAGCTGAAGAGATTCAAATCTGGACCGACATCGACGGAATGCACAACAACGACCCTCGTGTCGTAGAGCACACTGAAGCTGTCCGCCAGTTGAACTTCGAGGAGGCTGCTGAGTTGGCTTACTTCGGTGCCAAGATCCTCCACCCTACCTGTGTTCAGCCAGCTAAGTATGCAGGCATCCCTGTACGCTTGAAGAACACCATGGATCCTAAGGCCGACGGTACAATCATCGACAATGTCATCGTACGCGGCAAGATCAAGGCTGTTGCTGCCAAGGACAACATCACAGCCATCAAGATCAAGAGTAGCCGCATGTTGCTCGCTACAGGTTTCCTCCGCAAGGTATTCGAAATCTTCGAGAGCTATCAGACTCCAATTGATATGATTGCCACTTCTGAGGTGGGTGTCAGCATGAGTATTGATAATGATTCTCATCTTAACGACATCGTAAACGAACTGAAGAAATATGGTACAGTAACTGTAGATTCAGATATGTGCATCATCTGCGTTGTAGGTGATTTGGACTGGAGCAACGTTGGCTTCGAGACCATCGCTACCGATGCGATGAAGAACATTCCTGTACGCATGATTTCTTATGGTGGTTCTAACTACAACATCTCATTCCTCATCAGAGAGAAAGATAAGAAGCAGGCATTGCAGAACTTGAGCAACGTATTGTTCGAGAAGAAGTAATGCAAATGAAAACGAAGAGTGAAAAGTGAAGAATTCGTATGTAATGCTTCCTATCCACTCTTCGTTGGATATTCTGATTTACAATAAATTGGATATTCTGATTTAACTATAATAAGGTATTAATTTAAGATTAAGTGAAATGAAAGGTACATTTCCGATAGATAAGTTTCAGGAGATACAGACTCCGTTCTACTATTACGACACCAATGTGTTGCGCCAGACATTGAAAACCATCAATGAAGAGGCTGGCAAGCACGAGGGATTTGAAGTGCACTATGCCGTAAAGGCAAATGCCAACCCTAAGGTGCTCAATATCATCTGTCAGGCTGGTTTAGGAGCCGACTGTGTGAGCGGAGGAGAAATTCAGGCAGCCATCAAAGCCGGATTCCCAGCCAGCAAGATTGTTTACGCTGGTGTAGGCAAAAGCGATTGGGAAATCAACCTCGGATTGGAGAAAGGCATCTTCTGCTTCAATGTAGAAAGCATTCCGGAGTTGGAAATCATCAACGAGCTGGCTGAAAAACAGAATAAGATTGCGCAGGTTTGTTTCCGCATCAATCCGGATGTCGGCGCCCATACGCACGCTAACATCACAACAGGTCTGGCAGAAAACAAGTTCGGAATTGCCATGCGCGACATGGAAGCCGTAATCGAAGAGGCTGCCAAGATGAAGAACATCCAGTTCCTCGGACTGCACTTCCACATCGGAAGCCAGATTCTCGATATGGGTGATTTCGAGGCACTCTGCAACCGTATCAACGAACTTCAGAACCAACTTGAAGCGCATCACATCGTTGTGAAGAACATCAATGTGGGAGGCGGACTGGGCATTGACTATAATCATCCAAACCGACAGCCAATCCCTGATTTTAAGGATTATTTCGATACATACGCAAAGAAACTGAAGTTGCGCGATGGTCAGAAGCTTCACTTCGAGTTGGGCCGCGCCGTAGTGGGTCAGATGGGTTCTCTTATCACCAAGACACTCTACATCAAGCAGGGCACAGCCAAGCAGTTTGCCATTGTGGATGCAGGAATGACCGACCTTATCCGTCCAGCCCTCTATCAGGCTTACCATAAGATTGAGAACATCTCAAGCGATGAACCTGTAGAAACTTACGACGTTGTAGGTCCAATCTGCGAATCAAGCGATGTCTTCGGCAAGGCTGTCGACATCAACAAAGCCCATCGCGGCGACCTCATCGCCCTCCGCTCAGCCGGAGCCTATGGTGAGATTATGGCGAGCCAGTATAACTGTCGCCAGTTGCCAAAGGGATATATTACAGAAGACTTTTAATATAGTTGAAAGTTAAAAGTTAAGAGTTTATAGGATTCTCCTTTCTCTAGCTTTCTATATTACGAGAAAAAGAATATGATGATCATTAGTACAACTACTATAATAGCAGGCGCAGTGGTGGTTTTATTGGCGGTTCTCGGATCGCTGATAAATCCATTTCTGCGCTCGTTGCGCTTTCAAAAGACAGAAACGGCAGAGAATCAACCTCCTGTCAGTATACTCATTACCGCACACGATAATCTTGCAGAATTGGAGAGGAATCTCCCTATGTTCCTGCGCCAGCAGTACGCTGCCGACTATCAGGTAATCGTAGTCTGCCAGAGTACAGATGGCGAGACACAGGATTTTCTGAAGCGAACAGCAGCCGAGAACCCTCATCTGTATTATACTTACATTCCTGAGAGTTCACGCTACATGAGCCGCAAGAAATTGCAGATTACACTGGGTGTGAAGGCAGCCAAACATGAATGGATTATTCTGACAGAGCCTAATTGCCGCCCAAGCAACGACAAGTGGCTGCAAACCATGGTCCGTCAATGTCAGGACCCAAACCATCTGTTATTGGGATATGTAGCCCTTGATGAGGAAACCAAGAGCGTACGCCGTTTCGACAGCATCCGCAAGGCTTACTATGTTTTGCGTCGTGCCCAGCAGACCTATGGTTATCGCAGCCACATGCCAAACGTAGCGTTCCGCAAGAGCGACTTCATGAAGGAACAGGGTTATCAGGGCAACCTGGAATATGTTCGCGGCGAATACGATTTTCTCGTCAACAAGTATGCCCATTGTGGCGATACAGCTACAGAACTGGATTGCGATGCATGGCTCATCCGCGAAGCACCATCGAACAAGAGCTGGCACAATGCCCACCTCTATCTGCAGGCTTCACGCAAGAGTTTGGAAAGAGCCGGTTCCATGCGAACCCTCATGTTCTTTGACCATCTCATGCCACATCTCAGCCTGATAGCAACACTGGGCGTTGCAGCCTACTCTATCCTCATGAAGAATTGGATTCTTACAGGATGCGCAGGTTTCAGTTTCCTCCTGCTGTTCATCGTGAGAATGCTGATAGCCAACAAGGCCATCAAACACTTTGATGACGGAATAGCGATGTTCAAACTGCCATTCTTCGAATATGGAATTATCTGGAGAAATCTGGCTACCAAATTGCGATATTGGCGGGCTGACAAAAACGATTTCACTTCTCATAAACTCTAAACAGGGTAAAAAGGAAGTAACAGTCTATCAGAATAATAACAGTTAAAAATAACCGACAGAACGATGAAAGTATATTTGTTCATTTCCAACCATAAGAAGTTGCTGAAGATGTATCTTCCATACATCGAAGCCTTGAATAAACAGCTCGACATCACCAACAACCTGGTTGATGCCGACATTGTGTTGATTATAGGAGCATGGACATGGCAGGGAGCCCAGATAGCCAAGAAAGCAAAGCAGATGGACATTCCCTACATCGTTTGTCCGCTAGGTGATATTTCTGAGAGAAACTGCAAGAACCCTTACTTGAAGCGTTCACTGCAACAGTCTATGTATCAGAAAGCCATGTACGCCAAAGCCAACCTCATAGTAGCTACTACCCCTATGGAGAAAAACTATCTGGAAAAGAAAGGTTGGAACAAGCGCATCGCCCTGATTCGCTATGCAGGATACAGTCATCTTACCAACACTGAAGCCATGATGCAAAACTGGCAGGAGACGGATGAGGAGACGCTGGCAGTCTTCGAGCAGCAAAAGGCAGAAGCCATCGCTGCCCAAACCAAACAGGCTATCATCGCACAGATTATGCAGATAAAAAGCCGCATGCCGCACCAGAACATTCCGCAAAAATATCTTGACGATTTGCACACTCTGCTCTATGCTGATGATTATGATGAGGATGCTATCAAGCAAGAACTGGCAGAGAAGAAACTCTCTTCCTACGCCGCCTCCGTTTTCCAGACCATGACAGATAAAACAGGACTCACAGAAGGCTTCATGCCGATTCCTGCCAAAAAGGGCAGAAAGAGTAAAGAGATTCTGAAATTTGTGAAATAAAAGAAATCTGAAGTTTGTGAAATAAGAAGAAATGAACTTAGATAGAATAGAACAGCAGGCTGGTCATCTGCCAGCTTACCAGATAGCCGACTCTGTCAATGAAGCATTGATGGAGTCGGCTAACCTTGTTATTACAGCTCCTCCTGGAGCCGGTAAATCTACCCTTCTCCCGCTCACCATTCTGCGGGGCATGAGTGATCAGGCATTGGAAGGCTTCAGCCATGATCATCTTAAAAGTCAGGATAAGATTCTGATGCTCGAACCGCGCCGCTTGGCTGCTCGCCAGATAGCCGAACGGATGGCGCAGATTCTGGGAGAACCCGTGGGAAGAACCATCGGCTATCGGGTAAGATTCGAAAGCAAGGTTTCGGATGATACACGCATCGAAGTCCTTACCGAGGGCATTCTCACCCGAATGCTGGTCAATGATGCTACACTCGAAGGCGTTTCGTTCCTCATCTTTGATGAGTTTCATGAGCGCAGCATCAATTCCGATCTGGCGTTAGCGCTGGCCCGGCAAACACAGGAAATCATCCGCCCCGACCTGAAGCTCATTATCATGTCTGCAACAATCGATGCTTCCAGTATCTGCCAGACACTTCATGCTCCGCTTATCGAGAGTGAAGGCAGAATGTTTCCGATAGAAACCATTTATGCAGACCACGACATCGACAGATATCAGGTAGCGCAGGAAATGGCAGCCACCATCTGTCAGGCTTTCAGAAACCAGGAAGGTGACATTCTTGCCTTTCTGCCGGGACAGGGAGAAATCATGAAATGCGAAGAACTGCTTCGCTCTGCCCTGCCCTCAGCCACTCTTTACCCGCTATACGGTAACCTCTCGCCTGAAAAGCAGCGGCTCGCCATCGCTCCTTCTAAACCGGGTGAACGAAAAATCGTATTGGCCACCCCTATCGCCGAAACTTCTCTCACCATCGAAGGAGTAAGAATCGTTGTGGATTCCGGACTCTGCCGAAAACTGGTTTATGATGCCCGTACAGGCTTGAGCCATCTCGAAACCGTTCGTATCAGTCAGGACATGGCTACGCAACGAAGGGGGCGTGCGGGCAGAATAACATCAGGCGTATGTTACCGGCTTTGGACACAGACCTCGGAACGTCTGATGCCTGAACAACGGCTGCCCGAAATACTGGATGCAGATCTCTCTTCGCTGGTTCTCGACATTGCAGCTTTCGGCGAAAACAAACCGGAACCGCTGCCTTGGCTCACCCATCCTCCCAAGGGCAACCTCGTATTGGCACAGCAACTTCTTATGTCGCTCAATGCCCTCACTCCTGATCATGATACTCACGCTCTCAGTGGCAGCATCACCGCAGAAGGCAGCAGAATGGCTCAACTTCCTTGTCATCCGCGCATTGCCAAGATGATGATCAGCAGCGATTCTCCGGCGAGCCAAGCCCTTGCCTGCGACATTGCAGCTCTGCTGGAAGAGAAAGATCCGATGAGCGAAAATGAGGATTCAGACATGACGCTCCGCCTTTCTATCCTCCGTTCCGCACGCTGCAAGAAGAATCTGGGACGTTGGAACCGTATCGCTCAGATTGCCCAGGAATACAGGAAGATGCTGCGTATCAGAGAAGACAACGAGCCAATTGATGCTGAGGAAGTGGGCCATCTCATCGCCCTAGCCTACCCTGAGCGCATCGCTCATGCCACCGACCATGCGGGCAACTTCAAGATGTCGAATGGCAACACGATTTTCATCGACCCGTGCGACAGCATGGCAGCAAACGAATGGCTTGCCATCGCATCACTCAACCTCGCTTCAACCTCATCATCCAGTTCTGGGCAGGGACGGAAAGGAAGGGTATTTCTCTCAGCCCCAGTCAACTGGAAGAACTTGCCGGCACAAACCTGCGAGAATATTTCATGGGACAGCAAAGCGCTGGCAGTAAAGATGCAACAGGAAACACGGATAGGAGCACTCGTCATAGACAGCAAGCCGATACAGAATGCCAGCCGAGAGACAGTTTCAGACATTATCTGCGAAGCTGCCAGAAAAGACGGACTCAGCATGTTCGATTGGAACGAATCGGTTCATCGTCTTCAACAGCGCGTGGCGCAAGTAGCTGAATGGCATCCGGAACTGGAGATTCCCGACCTTTCAACGGAGCATCTCCTTTCAACAACCCAAGCGTGGCTCCCATTCTACCTCGAAGAAGGTGGTAAGATGAAGACTTCTGTTACAGAGCTGAAGAAACTCAACCTGTGCGAAATCCTTTGGAACATCCTTCCTTATGAGCTTCAGCAGGAGATAGACCGCCTTGCTCCCACTCACATCCGTGTACCATCGGGCAGCAATATCCGCATCGATTATCGCCTGGGAGCAGAAGCCCCGGTTCTGAGTGTTCGGCTTCAGGAGTGTTTCGGAATGACATCAACTCCCACTGTCGATGCTGGCAGACAGCCTCTTCTGCTTGAGTTGTTATCTCCCGGCTTCAAGCCCGTTCAGCTTACTCAGGATCTCGCAAGTTTTTGGCAAGGCACTTATTTCGAAGTCCGCAAGGAACTGAAGCGCCGATACCCTAAGCATTTCTGGCCGGAGAATCCGTTAGAGAGTCAGGCCGTGAGAGGCGTCAAACGGTGATAAGATGAGTCAAATGCAAGAAGATTCGTCACTTGGCGATAAGATATCGTCAAGTGACAATATGAAAGAAGCCAAAAACTGTTTTGGGTCCTAAGAAAAATAAAAAAATAAAAAGGTCGCTCCCCCTATCTGGGTAGCGACCTTTATCTTTATATTTGAATTTTGATGTAATCTAAATTCAACGATGCTCATCTGCAAGGAAATTAATCCTTGAAGAAATCCTTAACAGCCTCGTTTGGTACCATCTTCTCATCGAAAACGTATGCACCAGTCTTAGGGCTCTTAACCATCTTGATAACCTTTGTATATGCGCGACCATCCATGTTACCTTCGTGGAGGGTAGCGACCGCTTTCTTTGCCATAGTCTATTTAAATTGATAAAATTATTAAACTTGTAAGCTAAGCTTACTTAATCTCCTTGTGAAGAGTCATCTTCTTAAGGATTGGGTTGTACTTCATCAACTCAAGACGCTCAGGAGTGTTCTTACGATTCTTTGTAGTCACGTAACGGCTTGTACCTGGCATACCACTGTTCTTGTGTTCAGTGCACTCGAGGATAACCTGTACTCTATTACCTTTTGCTTTCTTTGCCATGATATTTATTCTCCTATAACTTTAATGTCCTTCCAATCTACGTAGCCCTTCTTTACTGCCTGATTCAAAGCAGCATCGAGACCTACCTTATTAATAAGACGAAGACCAGCAGCGCTGATCTTGAGGCTGATCCAGCAACCCTCTTCTACATAGTAGAATTTCTTGCTGAAGAGGTTAACATCAAAGCTTCTCTTTGTACGGTGCTTTGAGTGAGACACATTGCAACCTAACTGTGCCTTCTTACCTGTAATTTGACAAATCTTAGACATTTCTATCTTTAATTTTGTAATTCGTTAATTGATACCTATTCCAAACAGAGTGCAAAATTACAAAATAATTTGGTAATAACAAAATAATCCCTAAAAGAACGCCGTCTTTTAAGGATTATTAATATTTGATAGCCTTAAATTAGCAATTTAAGCCTCTTTTTTAAGTTCTTCAGCATGTTCTTTCAAGAATTCGAGCATGCCTTTAAGCGCTGTATTTGTGGCAATTGCAAGGTTGATGTCGCGTCCGAAATCATCGGTGAGTTTTACCACGCGAACATCGTTCTTATCGCCATAACCTACATAGATTGTGCCCACAGGAATGGCTGGAGTTCCACCCGTTGGACCAGCCACACCCGTTGCTGAAATGGCAAAGTCTACATTCAGGGTCTTGATTGTGCCGAGCACCATCTCCCTAGCCACTTCTTCGCAAACGGCAGTCTGCTCCTCCAGAACCTCATGGCTCACGCCCAGAAGATTCTCCTTTACCTCGTTGGTGTAGCTTACTACACCACCCTTGAAGTAATTGCTGGCACCTGGCACAGAAATCAGCGCCTCGGCGATACGACCGCCTGTGCAGCTCTCTGCTGTGCCTACTGTCTTGTCACTGTTGTAGAGCATCTCCTGGATGCCCTTGCTCAATATCTTTGTTTCAAATTCCATCTTTTTTAGTTTACAGTTTACAATTTATAGTTTATAGCATGAACAACCTTACAAGATTGCCCTATTAACTATAAACTATAAACTCTTAATTACTTAAATGTTACTTTACTATAGGCTGGCAAGTCGATGGTTGCAAACTCGCCATCACGATACTTGAAGGTTCCCACGCAGCCTATCATCGCCGCATTATCGGTAGTATAGCTGAACTTAGGGATGTAGATAGTCCAGCCGAAGCGCTTGGCATGATCGCGGAAAGCGTTGCGCAAACCATTATTGGCGCTCACACCTCCAGCTACAGCCACATGCTTGATGCCGGTCTGCTTGACAGCCATGCGGAGTTTCTTCATCAGAATATCAACGATGGTAAACTCTATGCTGGCAGCCAGATCGTACTTGTTCTTCTCAACAAAGTCAGGATCAGCAGCCACCCATTTGCGCAAGCTGTAGAGAAAACTTGTCTTGAAACCTGAGAAACTGTAGTTCAAACCCGGAATATGAGGCTCAGAGAAACTGAATGCCTTCGGATTGCCCTGGCGTGCATACTTATCTACGACAGGACCACCAGGATACCCCCACTCCAGCACCTTGGCACACTTGTCAATAGCCTCGCCAGCCGCATCATCGATGGTCTGTCCCAGCACTTCCATATCGTTGTAGGCATTCACCTTTACGATCTGCGAATTTCCACCGCTCACGAGAAGACAGATGAATGGGAATGGAGGTGCGCTCTGGTCATCATCGCTCTCCTTGATGAAATGAGCCATCACATGACCCTGCAGATGGTTTACATCTATCATCGGGATATTGAGCGAACGGGCGAATCCCTTAGCAAAGCTTACACCCACGAGAAGCGAGCCCATCAGACCCGGACCACGGGTGAAGGCTACGGCAGAAAGATCTTCCTTCTTGATGCCGGCACGCGCGATGGCCTGGTCAACGACTGGAACCACATTCTGCTGGTGGGCACGGGAAGCCAACTCCGGAACAACACCGCCATAAGCCTTGTGAACCTCCTGAGAGGCGGTTACATTGCTCAGCAGCACACCATTCTTGAGCACTGCGGCAGAGGTATCGTCGCAGCTGCTCTCTATACCTAATATATATATATCCTTCATTATATCAAAGTTTATAATTTATAATTTATAGTTTATAGCATAAACCTCAAGTAAAAAATGCCCTATTAACTATCAACTATTAACTAACTATAGTTTATAGCATAAACCACCTTATCCATGAGACTCAAGCAAGAATGCCCTATTAACTATAAACTATCAACTATTAACTAACACTAGTGTGTAAGAATCTCCACACCTGTCTCTGTCATCACAAGCGTGTGCTCCCACTGTGCAGATGGCTTCTCATCACCGGTGATTACTTCCCATCCGTATGGATCGTCGGCATCGATGAATACCTGCCAGGTTCCCATGTTAATCATTGGCTCAATGGTGAACACCATGCCCGGAACGAGCAGCATGCCCGTGCCTTTATGACCATAGTGAAGAACCTCAGGCTCTTCATGGAACTGGCAACCTACGCCATGACCGCAAAGATCGCGAACCACACCATAACCATACTTCTTGCAATGCTTCTCGATAGCATGACCGATATCACCTACGAACGAGTATGGCTTGGCAACCTCCATACCGATTTCCAGGCATTCCTTGGCTACGCGAACCAGCTGTTCCTTCTCAGGAGTAGTCTTGCCGCCAACGATGAACATACGGCTGGCGTCAGCATAATAGCCATCAACGATGGTTGTCATGTCCACATTGATGATGTCGCCCTCTTCGAGCACATCCTCTTCCTTAGGAATACCATGGCAAACTACTTCGTTGATAGAAGTACAAACGCTCTTAGGATAACCTTCGTAGTTGAGGCATGCAGGAATGGCATTATGATCCTTACAATACTGCATGCAGAGATCATCAATCTCCTGGGTGTTGATTCCCGGACGGATCATCTCTGCTACCGCATCGAGACAACCGGTGTTTACGACACCACTCTTGCGGATGCCTTCTATCTGTTCTGGAGTTTTAATCAAGTCACGGGTAGGAACAAGTTTACCCTTGTTTTCCCAAAACATTACCTGCTTGTCGAGCTCTGTAAGAGGCTGACCTGGCAAGCAATGCCATCTTTTCTTCTTAATCATTGTATTATGTATTTAATATTTGCGACTGCAAAAGTACATTTTTTATTGCAGAGCACAAAATAAAATGGCAATTATTTGCATTTTAGTGCAAATAATCACCACAAATAATTACTTCAAATGCTCATAAATCTTATCGCACCAGTCTTCTCCATTCTGCGGACAATAAGTAAACAGGCCCAACTCAGATGCTGAGCAGCAGTTACGGGGACCATCATCAATAAACAGGCACTCCTCTGGCATAATCTTCTCCTGAGAAAGGACATAACGGAAGAAATTCTCATCCGGCTTCATATACTTTACCTCATAAGAACGGTACATCGCATCGAAATAATCACCAATAGGATGACCATCCCCAGAGAATGCCTCGCTGTCTACCCAGGCAGAAACATAAGGGTTGGTATTGCTGAGCAAGATTACACGGTAGCCCTGCTTCTTAAGATTGCGGAGAGTAACCAGATTGCGTTCTGGGATTTCCTTCATGTAGCCCAGCCAGCAATGCTGCAGTTCCTCGAAGGTTACCTCGCGGCCAATCTTCTTGCACACTTCCCGACGATATTCCTCCTCGGAAATCTTGCCCTCTTCCAGCTGACCATTCAAGCCCACCTGCTTATAAGGGTCCATCTTCTCCGCAAACTCCTTCATACCCAACTCAATGAAACGTTTGCCTGCCTCATTCTCGTCGAGGGTGATGATGACACCACCCATATCAAAAATCACAGTTTTAATCATATAATTATCCTAAAAACGTTGTATTCTTTATTTGGTCAGAACAGCTCCAGCTTGTTCTTTCTAGCCTCTGAGAGCGAGGCTATCTTAGCCTGCTCTTCGTGATAGTCCTGGCGAAGTTTCTCGTAGCGTTCCTTCAGTTCCGCCTCAAACTTAGGACATTCAGTCTCGTTGAGGAAGCGGGCACAGATTCCGGCATTGAGCGATGCGTCCTTCACCCAGATGACCGGACCATCATATTCAGGCGCAATCTTCAGAGCCACATGCAGTTCGCTCGTCGTTGCCCCACCTACCATGATAGGAATGCGCAAACCAGCTTTCTGCATTTCTCGGGCCACATGAATCATTTCTTCAAGCGAAGGGGTGATAAGTCCGCTCAAACCGATTGCATCTACCTTTTCATCGATAGCTTTCTGTACAATCTGTTCGGCAGGAACCATCACACCTAAGTCGATGATTTCGTAATTGTTACATGACATAACCACGCAGACGATGTTCTTTCCGATATCATGAACATCGCCCTTCACGGTTGCCATCAGAATCTTGCCGGCAGTTGTTGCTCCACCCTGTTTTTCTGCCTCGATATGAGGCTGAAGGATAGAAACTGCCGATTTCATCGTGCGAGCCGTCTTGACAACCTGCGGCAGGAACATTTCGCCTTTTCCAAAAAGTTCGCCTACCAGGTTCATGCCGTCCATCAGAGGGCCCTCAATTACGTTTACTGCATGAGGATATTTGGCAAGTGCTTCGTCAATATCCTGCTGCAGGAAATCGGTGATTCCCTTTCTCAGCGCATACTTCAGACGTTCTTCCACACTCTCCTTTCGCCATTCAGGAGCAGCCGGTTTCTTGGGAGCAACACCGCCTGCCTTAGCTGCAGCCTTGGCAGCATCAGCCTGGGCTTTTATCTCTGCCGCAAGCTCGATGAGTTCGTCAGCTGCACCTTTCCTTCTATTCAGCACCACATCCTCGATGAGCTGAAGCTGTTCTTCAGGAATTTTATTGTAATCCATTCTGGCTTTGGCATTTACAATACCAAAGTCCATACCTACCTGCTGGGCATGATGCAGGAAAACACAATGGATAGCCTCACGGATGTAAGTATTGCCACGGAATGAGAACGAGAGGTTACTGACACCTCCGCTGACATGTGCGCCAGGCAGATTCTGATGAATCCACTCCGTTGCACGGATGAACTCAACAGCATAATTATCATGCTCTTCCATACCGGTAGCTATGGCAAGTACGTTCGGGTCGAAGATGATATCGAGCGGATTCATGCCCAACTTGTCTACCAGAAGATGATAAGCACGTTCTGCTATCTCGATGCGGCGCTCGAAAGTGGTAGCCTGTCCTACTTCATCAAAACACATCACAACAACGGCTGCACCATAGCGCAACACATCGCGGGCATGAGAAAGGAATACTTCCTCGCCCTCCTTCAAACTGATGGAATTGACAATACACTTGCCCTGGCAGCACTTCAAGCCAGCCACGATGACGTCCCATTTGGAAGAGTCGATCATCACCGGAACCTTCGCAATGTCTGGTTCGGCTGCAATCATATTCAGGAAGTTAACCATCTCGGCTTTCGCATCGAGCAAACCATCGTCCATATTCACGTCAACGACAGCCGCTCCATCAGCCACTTGCTTTCTGGCAATACCGATGGCTTCTTCATAATTCTTTTCGTTAATCAAACGCAGGAACTTCCTGCTACCAGCTACGTTACAGCGTTCGCCCACGTTGACAAACCGACTGGCGTCAACCGGCAAATGTACGGAATCATCGACCTGCAGAAGGTCTAATCCCGAGAGCCACATATACTTAGGTTTCTCCACCACCTGGTGCGGTTTCTTACCCTCAGCTATACGGGCGTAATGTGCGATGAATTCAGGACTTGTACCGCAGCATCCGCCAATGATGTTCACGATACCTTCATCGATGAATTCGGCTATTTGCGGAGCCATCGATTCGGCTGTCTCGTCATATTCGCCCATTTCGTTAGGCAAACCGGCATTAGGATGCGCACTAATATAATAAGGTGCAACCTGAGCCATGTGTTCGATGAAAGGCTTCATCTGAGGAGCACCAAAGGCGCAGTTCATGCCGACAGAGAAGATAGGATAAGGAGAAAGCGAAGCAAGGAAAGCATCTACAGTCTGACCGCTGAGCGTTCTGCCCGCCAGATCACTTACCGTAAGACTGATCATGACAGGCAACTCTACTCCATGTTTCTTCATCATGGTGAGCGCTGCATCTATCATCGCCTTGCAATTGAGTGTATCAAAGATGGTTTCGATGAGAATCACGTCAGCACCGCCTTCGATAAGTCCGTCCACCTGTTCGCATACATCGGTGAAAAGCTCATCGTAGGTAATCTCGCGGGCGGCAGGATTGCTGACGTCCGGACTCATGGAACATGTCTTGTTGGTTGGTCCCACATCTCCTGCAACGAAGCGTGGTTTATCAGGTGTAGAAAACTTATCGCATTCGATACGTGCCAGGCGTGCACCCTCGAATGCCATTTCGCGGGCGCAGTTCTCCAGGTGATAATCAGCCTGCGAAATGCGCTGGCACGAAAAAGTATTCGCGGTAATAATATCGGCGCCAGCCTCCAGGTAGCGTCGGTAAATATCAGATATCACATCAGGACGAGTAATGTTGAGCATGTCGTTGTTGCCTTTCATCATACCCGGCAAATCGCGGAACCGCTCACCTCTGAAGTCTTCTTCTGTAAGATTATACTTCTGAATCTCAGTACCCATGGCACCATCGAGAATCAGAATTTTCTCCTTCACAATCTCTCTTAAATTCATCATTGTCTAAAAGTGCTTGATTGCTCTATCCATCTCTCTTCTGTCTTCCTTTTCTTTCAGAGTCTGGCGCTTGTCATATTCCTTCTTTCCCTTACAGAGGGCAATATCCACTTTGGCTCTACCGTGATTATCGATAAAGATGAGGGTAGGAACAATGGTGAAACCAGGCTGCTTGCTGTCCTCTTCAAGACGGCGCAATTCGCGCTTGGTGAGAAGAAGCTTGCGGTCGCGGCGAGCCTCATGATTGCTGAAAGAACCATAAAAATAAGGAGAGATGTTCATTCCCTTGACCCAAAGTTCGCCCTGATAGAAATCGCAATAACAATCTACCAGCGAAGCCTTTCCGCCACGGATTGACTTTATCTCTGTACCCGTAAGCACAATGCCTGCGGTATATGTGTCAACGAAGAAGTACTCGAACGAAGCCTTCTTGTTGCGTATCTGTATCGGACTCTTCTTACGGAGTTCCTGTTCTTGCTTGTTCATATATATATAATAATGTATTATAAGTTTATAGTTTAAAGTTTATAGTTTATAGGGCAAGCCTGCTATACGGCGAAGCCGCTATTAACTATCAACTATTAACTTTTGACAATTTCGCAGAAATTGTCGATATGATCATCGATGTAGAAGGCAACCTTGCTGGTCCACTCTTCTTCGTTCTCAACGAACTCATCGTCAAAATCATCAAACTCAGGAAATTTCTCGTAGAGCGCCATAAACTCCTCATCGGTCAGATCGCGCTCAATCTCCTCATGGTTTGTCTTATACAGGAAATGACTCTTCTTGATGAGTTTGGCGAGATCTGTCAATCCCCAGTTTTTAAACGCCTTGTCGGTAGGGTTCTTCCAGAGGAAAGCACCGTAACCGTTATGTATGAGCTGAACCATTCCGCCATCCATCATCTCCTCATGCAGGATATCCCAAGCCAGAAGAGTAATCTGGTCGCTGTTGAGCTGCGCCATGGTTTCGGCAGTCAGTTCACCACCAATCGCTTCGCGGATAGCGTCCACGAAAGCCTTTACAAATTCATCCATGCCCGCCTCGGCAGCATGCTGAAGCTTGGCATCGTTTATCTTTACTTCGATCATAATCTACAAAATTGCAATTTTCAGTTTGCAAAGATACATGAAATTGTGCATAAACCCAAGAAAAAATCTAAATATTAGGTTAAAGAGTTAAAAAGAATACCCAATTTTAGGTATTTTCCGGATTTTTTTTGTACTTTTGTGCTCGGAATTGAGGTGATGGCACCGATGTTTCAGCAAAACAATATGAATTAAGTACAGAACTTTATACTTATAATATTCATTAATATAAAATTTAGCGAATATGATCTATTCTAAAGAAGTAGACAACATGTGCGTTGTCGCTAAGGGTCCTAACCACGGACCAGCTCCAATTCCTGAAGAGGGAAAATGGATTCAGGCAAAAGAGATCAAAGACATCTCTGGTTATACTCACGGTGTGGGTTGGTGTGCTCCTCAGCAGGGTGCTTGCAAGCTCTCTTTGAACATCAAGGAAGGCGTTATTCAGGAGGCTCTTGTTGAGACTATCGGTTGTACTGGTATGACTCACTCAGCTGCTATGGCTTCTGAGATTCTCCCAGGCAAGACTATTCTTGAGGCTTTGAACACTGACCTCGTATGCGATGCTATCAATACAGCTATGCGCGAGCTCTTCCTCCAGATTGTTTACGGTCGTAGCCAGAGCGCTTTCTCTGAGGGCGGTCTCGTTATCGGTGCAGGTCTTGAGGACTTGGGTAAGGGTCTTCGTTCACAGACTGGTACTCTCTATGGTACTGTAGCTAAGGGTACACGTTACCTCGAGTTGACAGAGGGTTACATCACAAAGCAGTTCCTCGATAAGGACAGCCAGGTTTGTGGTTATGAGTATGTTCACCTCGGCAAGATGATGGAAGCTATCAAGAACGGTATGGACGCTAACGAGGCTGTCAAGAAGTTCACAGGTAGCTACGGTCGTACAACTGCTGAGCAGGGTGTTGTTAAAGCAATTGATCCACGTAAAGAATAATAAGGAGATACAGATATGATTAGAAAAGTAAGTTACGAAAGTCAGGAACGTCGCGAGAAGCAGGTTCTTGCTGCTCTTAATGCTAACGGTATTCAGAGCTTGGAAGAGGCTAATCAAATCTGCGAGGACGCAGGTGTTGACCCTTATCAGATGTGTGAAGATACTCAGCGTATCTGCTTCGAGAACGCTAAGTGGGCGTATGTAGCTGGTGCTGCTATCGCTATCAAGAAAGGTGCTAAGACTGCTGCTGACGCAGCTGAGGCTATCGGTATCGGTTTGCAGGCTTTCTGCATCCCTGGTTCTGTAGCTGACGACCGTAAGGTTGGTCTTGGTCACGGTAACTTGGCTGCTCGTTTGCTCCGTGAGGAGACTCAGTGCTTCGCTTTCTTGGCTGGTCACGAGTCTTTCGCTGCTGCTGAGGGTGCTATCAAGATTGCTGAGATGGCAAACAAGGTTCGCAAGAACCCATTGCGCGTTATCTTGAACGGTCTTGGTAAGGATGCTGCTCAGATCATCAGCCGCATCAACGGTTTCACATACGTACAGACAAAGTTCGACTACTATACAGGTGAGTTGAAGGTTGTTAACCGCATCGCTTACAGCGACGGTCCACGTGCTAAGGTTAACTGCTATGGCGCTGACGACGTTCGCGAGGGTGTTGCTATCAACTGGAGCGAGGATGTAGATGTATCTATCACTGGTAACTCTACAAACCCTACACGTTTCCAGCACCCAGTAGCTGGTACATACAAGAAGGAGCGTATTGCTGCTGGTAAGCCATACTTCTCAGTAGCTTCTGGTGGTGGTACAGGTCGTACATTGCACCCAGATAACATGGCTGCAGGTCCTGCTTCTTACGGTATGACAGATACAATGGGTCGTATGCACTCAGACGCTCAGTTCGCAGGTTCTTCTTCAGTTCCTGCTCACGTAGAGATGATGGGCTTCCTCGGTATGGGTAACAACCCTATGGTAGGTGCTACTGTTGCTATCGCCGTAGCTATCGACCTCGCTATCAACAAGAAGTAATTTCTTTGAGATACAAAACATATAAAAGCCTTGAGAATCAACTGATTCTCAAGGCTTTTTCTTATTTATCCTACTGGAATAATCTTTATATCTTACTGGAATAAAAAATTATCTCTCGGAGATATTTATTTATCTATCGGAGATAAAAATTTATCTTTCGGAGAAAATAATTTATCCTACAGAGTTTCTATTTTTATCTAACCAGTTTTCTAATTTTCCTAAAACTAAACGATGTACTCATGAGTACAATGATAACGCCAATCAGCCAATAAAGCCAATCACGATAACTGATCATGAAAACCTGGAACAACACCAAGAGCAGAATCAGAAGCTGAAAGATACAGAATCTGAAACCAAGAGCGGATAACCGATAACCATAAACGGCTCTGCTGAAAGCCAATACTGCTAAGGTCTCTATGGCATAAGCAACGGCAATACCCCCTCCTACTCCTCTCAATCCATCTAACTGATAGCCAGCTATTTCACAGACTATCAGCAAGATAACACAAAAACTTTCCTGAATGAGAAAAAGTCTGGAATCTCCTCTTGACAACGGGAGATATTCTATCGGAAGATAAACCGCCTTGAACAACATGGCAACAGCAGCAAGCTGAGTCATCTGGAGCATCCCCATAAACTGGGCATTGTATAAAATCGGAATAATGAGAGGCAGACCTAAAATGATAGCTGCAACGATAGGCCCCAGCAACAGGACATTCATTTCAAGCTGGCGGTTCACACAGAGATTGCGCTCTTTAACAGACTCCTCGTCTTTTCTGGAACCCGAAATGCCAGAGAGACGGGGATAAAAATCCTGATCCATGACCGAGAACACCATTCCCGCATAAACAAAGACAATCGTTATACCGGCATTGAAAAGTCCGACAACTTCCAGATCGCCTTGTTGGTTCAAAAAGGCACGAATCAGAAATTCGCATCCGCTATTCATCAAACCCGAAAGTACAAATGCCCCGCCAAGTCGCAAAAGTGGAAAACCTGCAACTAGCGTCATTTTTCGCATATTTACGCCCCAACGTACAACTCGTCGGGAATATCGAAAATTCAGAGCCCATTGCATAAATGCCAAAATAAACAGAACGGGCAGAATACCTCTCTCACCAAATATCCAATAAACCGGAACCGAAACCAAAAGCAGAAGAATAGCCAGAAGACTTGCCTGCATCGCCAACGCACGCAACTGTCCGGTAGCTTTCAGAATGGCTGTTTCACCTCCAGCCAGAATCGTGAAGAAAATGGTTGGTGCCAGGAGAATGAAATGTAGCGTATGATTGCCCCAGGAAAAAGTAAACCCATTGAGTAACGGACCCAGCAGCACACAGACGATGGCTCCGAAAAATGCAGCAAGCAGACTATAGGTGCGGACAAGAAGAACCGCCCCGGCGATATCAGCCTTTTCGGACTGCGATTCATCTGCAGCATGTTCCTTTTCAGAAATAAATTTAACACCACTTGTAGGAATGCCGAAATTACACGCAGAACTGAGAACAGAAATCGTTGAGCTGAAAAGAGACAGCAGTCCCATTCCAGAAGGTCCGAGGAAGAGCGCCGTAAATTTATTGCGCAAAACTCCTACAAGAATTCCCAATCCTTGCACACTGCCAAACAATCCTGTATATTTCAGAATATGCGAATAACTGTTTTCCTTTTTATCACCCATAATCAAAAGAAACAAAAAAAAGGTTGGATTTCCCGAAAGAGAAATTCAACCTTTATACTTTAAAATCTCAAAAGAAGATTCTGTCGAAGATTAAGCCTCAGCTGGAGCCTCCTCTGCAGGAGCTTCCTCAGCAGCCTTAGCCTCTGCCTCAGCAGCAGCTGCAGCAGCCTTCTTATCAGCTACCTTCTTAGCGATTGCCTCGTTCATCTTCTTCTCAGCCTCGAGCTCCTTAGCAGCAGCTTCCTTCTTTGCCTTAGCATCGCCCTCGCGAACAGCAGAAATCTTAGCGTCCTTGCCATTCTTCCAAGCGTCGAAACGCTTCTGAGCCTCAGCATCGTCGAATGCGCCCTTCTTAACGCCACCCTTGAGGTGCTTCATCAAGTAAACGCCCTCGCCCTTGAGGATGTTGCGAACTGTGTCTGTTGGCTGTGCACCTGTCTCTACCCAGTAGAGTGCGCGCTCGAAATTCAAATCTACAGTAGCTGGATTGGTGTTAGGGTTGAAAGTACCAATCTTCTCAGTAAATTTACCATCACGTGGTGCTCTAACGTCAGCGATTACGATGCTGTAGAAAGCATAGCTTTTACGACCGCCGCGCTGCAATCTGATTTTTGTTGCCATTTTTAAATCTTAATTTTAATTTATAATGAGGTTTGAATTTTATGCTGCCATCTCGTGACAGCGGGTGCAAAATTACTACTTTTATTTGAATTGAGCAAACTTTTATCGATATTCAAATGCTATTTTAGCATTTTTTATCTGATTCGGTCTGCTGCTTTCAAGAGTTTGATGTCATCGTTCACACCTTTCATTGCCATCCATTCGAATATGATTGCTACCAAAGGAAGGCAAGCGGCAAACTGAAACTTCATCGTTCCTTCTGCTTCAGGAACAGGAATCAAGCCCATGAACATCACGATATAATCTACATACCATAAACCTGCAAAAAGCATGGCAAGTGAACAGAGTGATTTCTGAAGCTTCAGATTCTTGTACAAAAAGATGTTTACCAATGCTATGATGGCTGAAACGGCGAGCAGAAGGAACAGAGGAACGCAAGTAGTTGAAATCTGCATTCCTGCCTCCCCTACCACTCCGAGGTTATAAACCATAGTGTCTCCTCCCATCGTCTTAGCTGCGATGCTGGCGACAGGAAGAAAAAGACAGATAGCAATGGCGATGACAGCAAAGAGCAGAAATAATGTCTGTTTACGCTGTATCATATAGCTCTGGAATATTAAATTTCGCTCTCGTGAACCATTGGTGCAGATGTCTTGGTAGGATCGCGCCAATAAATATTGTTCTCAATAAACTCTTCTGTAGCGAGCAAAGTTGGCTTTGGCAACTTCTCGTAGTAGCGAGAGATTTCAATCTGTTCGCGGTTCTCAAAAACTTCCTCCAAAGAATCGTTATAAGAAGCAAACTCCTGAAGTTTCTTGCTCAACTCCTGCTTGATTTCGATAGAAATCTGATTAGCGCGCTTTGCAATGATAGCTACGCTCTCGTAGATATTATGGGTATCATCGCAGAGATCCATAATGTTGCGAGTTACTGTGTTTACTGGTGCCTTTGATTTTTTGAAATCCATAATTATAGTACTATTATTATTATATTGTTTTTACCTTATTATATATATGCTTTTTTTAATTGGCATTATTGCCAAGCTGGTCGAGAGCAGTCTCCGGATGCTCTTTCTCGTACTGCTTGCACTTCTCGATATACTTCTCGGCAAGTGCACGGTCCTTTGAATCAGGATATTCGTTGATAAAGCCATAACACTCATCCTCAGCGTCCTGATAGCGCTCCAGCTGCTTTTTCTCGACACTCATCTTTGCCAGTTCGTATTTACCTTTCATGATGAGCGATGCAAACTCCTCGCGTCGGTTGCTGTAAGGATAATCCTTAAGCGCATTCTGTGCAGTTACGATACAAGCCTCATAATTGTTGCCTCCGCTGGTACAGTTGCCGAAATAGGTGCCCATATCAAAATAGAGCTTGGCACTCTTATACTCCTTCTCAACCAAGAGGTCCTGAAGAGCAAAAAGGCGGTTTGTAGCCTGCTGCTTAAGTCGGGCATCTGGATAAAGATCCAGGAACTCCTGGAAGGCTGCGATGGCTGTAATCGTGGTACTCTGGTCAAGACGAGGCTCAGGAGCATTCTGATACAGACTCTCTCCCACAAAGTACTTTGCATTTTCAGCAAACTTACCTTTAGGATAAGAAGAGTAATACTTCTTGAAATACTCTGCAGCAGTCTCATAATCCTTCATACCATACTCGGCCATAGCCAGCATGTACAAACATTCCTCACCCTCGGTAGAACCTTTCTTCATCGTTACCAGTTCCTGCAGAAGAGGAATGGCACGGGAATACTTGCCCTGGGCATAGCTCTGCTTGGCGTACTCATACTTATAAGTATAATCGCCTGATTTCAATACCTGGTTATATTCGTGGGCACAGCTCGACAAGAGTAATGCAACACACGATGCAATAAGAGTCAATTTTTTCATAATTCTCATTTTGAACTGCAAAGTTACTCATAATTTACTTATTATCAAAAGAAAAGATACATTTTTTCGTAAAAAATTAATCTTTATAACGATTAATGGCGTTTTTTTTGTAATTTTGCACCTTGAAACAGAACTTTTGAGAAGAAATCAGGAAGAAAATGGATTTTAAGATTACATCAAAATATAAGCCAACTGGCGACCAGCCGCAAGCCATCAGGCAACTCACAGAAGGGGTGCTTGAAGGAGACCCTGCACAGGTGTTGTTGGGTGTAACCGGCTCGGGTAAAACCTTTACGGTGGCAAACGTGATTGCCAACGTGGGGAAGCCTACGCTCATCTTGAGCCACAACAAGACTCTTGCCGCCCAACTGTATCAGGAGATGAAGGGTTTCTTCCCTGAGAACGCTGTAGAATATTATGTTTCATACTACGACTATTATCAGCCGGAAGCTTATCTGCCAACAACTGATACATATATAGAAAAAGACCTCGCCATCAATGATGAAATAGACAAGTTGCGACTCGGTGCTGTTTCTGCCCTTCTCTCGGGCAGAAAGGATGTCATCGTTGTCTCATCCGTATCGTGCATCTATGGTATGGGCGGACCTGTGGCGATGCAGGAGAACATCATCAAGATTCATCGCGGGCAGCGACTCGACAGAAATGAATTCCTGAGGAAACTCGTTGATGCACTTTACGTTAGAAATGACATAGAACTGCAACGTGGCAACTTTAGAGTGAAAGGCGAAACGGTTGACATCTTTATGGCTTACAGCGATCATGTTTTGCGCGTAACATGGTGGGACGATGAGATTGACAGTATCGAAGAAGTGGATTCGCTCACTTATCACCGCCTTGCCTCGTTCGAAGATTACGAGATTTATCCAGCCAACCTTTTCGTAACAACAAAAGAACAGCAGGAAAGTGCCATTCGCAGAATTCAGGACGACCTGGTTAAACAGGTAGAATTCTTCAAGAGTATTGGAGATGGAATCAAGGCACAGCGAATCAAGGAGCGTGTAGAATATGATATGGAAATGATCAAGGAATTAGGCCACTGTTCGGGCATCGAGAACTATTCCCGCTATTTTGATGGCAGACACGAAGGCGAACGCCCGTATTGCCTGCTAGATTTCTTCCCTAAAGATTTCCTGCTTGTGGTTGACGAGAGCCATGTGAGCATCCCGCAGATTGGAGCCATGTATGGAGGCGACCGGGCACGAAAGAAGAACCTGGTAGAATATGGTTTCCGTTTGCCTGCTGCCTTCGACAACCGTCCGCTGAAGTTCGAGGAATTCCATGATCTCATTCCGCAGGCCATCTACGTAAGTGCAACTCCGGCAGACTATGAATTGAGAGAAGCCGAAGGCGTGGTTGTAGAACAGTTGATTCGTCCTACAGGACTCCTGGACCCGGAAATCGAAGTCCGTCCAAGTGAGAATCAGATAGATGATCTTCTGGACGAAATATTAACAAGAACACACCGCAACGAGCGAGTTCTGATTACGACTCTTACAAAGCGCATGGCAGAAGAACTCACCGAGTTCCTGCTCAACCACAACGTAAAGGCTGCCTATATCCACAGTGATGTGGCAACCTTAGACCGAGTAAAGATCATGAACGATCTCCGTGCAGGAGTATACGATGTACTGGTGGGTGTCAACCTGTTACGAGAAGGACTCGACTTGCCGGAAGTTTCGCTCGTAGCTATTCTCGATGCAGATAAGGAAGGCTTCCTTCGCAGTCACCGTTCTCTGACCCAGACGGCAGGCCGTGCTGCCCGAAACGTGAACGGAAAGGTAATCATGTATGCAGACAACATCACAGACAGCATGCAGAAAACGATAGATGAAACAGCTCGCCGCCGAAGCATCCAGTTGAAATACAATGCCGACCATGGCATTACTCCAAAACAGATTGTGAAAGCAATAACCTCAGCTCTGCCTACTAGCAAGGAAGAAGGAGCAAAGATTGTTCCGATGGGAGCCGAGGGTTCCAAGCCTCGCGTTTACGTGGAACCGGAAAGTGCAGCCTTCGTTGCCGACCCTATTGTTCGCAGTATGAGCAAGGAAGAATTGGAGAAGAGCATTGCCAATACTACGGCATTGATGAAGCAAGCTGCCAAAGACCTCGACTTCATGCAAGCTGCCCAATATCGCGATGAAATCATCCGATTGCAGAAGGAATTGGAAGAAAAGGGATAAATTCAAAAGAAATAACCATCAAAAAGAGGGTGTATCATTAATTTATGATACACCCTCTTTTTATTTACCCAGCAGTTATTCATCTGTCTGTCAGTTATCTGCTATTCAAACGACAGCTTTTTCAGACGGGAACGTAACTGCTCAGCCTCGCTCTTTCTGATAGAAAGTTTGATGCTGCAAGTATTATCGAAAGTCTGATCCAGGATACGCGGATTCATATCTTTGACTATCCTCATCACATCATTCATCATCGGATAAGTAAAATCATAGGTTACTATTTCCTCTATCTGTTGCGTAACCTCCTCACAATGAGCCAAAGCATCAATGGCAGCTTCACGATAAGCAACAATGAGTCCGCTGGTTCCCAATTTCACTCCTCCGAAATATCGGATGACGACAATTAAAATATCCGTCAATTCTGATTTCGTGATTTGGCCGAGGATTGGTTTTCCTGCCGTAGAAGAAGGTTCTCCATCATCATTGGCACGGAACTCTGTCCGTTCAGGACCTAGCATATATGCATAACAACAATGTCGGGCATCGTAATATTTCTTACGGTACCCGGCAACAATTTCCTTCACCTCATCAACAGTTGTAACATGGTGAGCAAAGGCGAGAAACTTACTCCTTTTCTCGGTGTAATATCCCTCGCCTATCGTATCTGATATAGTCTTAAATTCGTCTATCATTAATCCAACTTGTGAATAATCAAACCGCTACGCAACTTAGGTTCAAACCAAGTTGCCTTAGGTGGCATAATCTTACCACTGTCAGCGATATCCATAATCTGCTGCATAGAAACCGGATGCAAAGCAAGTGCCATCTTCATCTCGCCGCTATCCACACGACGTTTCAACTCACCGAGACCGCGAAGACCGCCAACAAAGTCGATGCGCTTATCAGAACGTAAATCCTTGATACCCAGGATTTCATCAAGAATCAGACGAGATGAAATATCCACATCAAGCACGCCGATTGGATCTGCATCGTCGTAGGTTCCTGGCTTGGCAAACAAACCATACCATTTACCATCCAGATACAGGAGGAAAGAATGGAGAGCTGCTGGTTTCAGAATATCCAAGCCAAACTGGCTGATAGCATCATCAATAGCCATCTTTTCATAGCAAGGTATGCCCTCTTCATCACCAGATACATTCACATTGATTGCATCAATATCTATCACCTCGAAGTTCTTTGTCAAAGCATCGAGGAACTGATCAGAAGTCAGACCATTCAAATCCTTCACAACTCGGTTATAATCGAGAATGGTAAGCTGACTTGCCTGGAAACAAACTGCCATGAAGTAGTTATATTCCTCCTTACCTGTATGATTAGGATTCTGCTTAGCTTTTTCTGCACCTACCAGAGCTGCTGCTGCAGAACGGTGATGACCGTCAGCAATATAAAGGCTAGGCATCTTGGCAAATTCCGCTGTAATTGTGGCAATATCCTGATCATCGCTTACAACCCAGAACTGATGACGGAAACCATCAATTGGAGCTATGAAATCATACTCCGGTGTTGTTGCTGCATAACGCATCAGAAGTTCGTTAAGTACCTCATTATCAGGATAAGCGAAGAATACGGGTTCGATATTGGCATTGCATACACGCACATGCTTCATACGGTCTTCTTCCTTATCGCGGCGTGTCAGCTCATGTTTCTTGATGACACCCGTCATATAGTCGTTTACATACGCACCTACCACAAGACCATACTGAGTCTTGCCGTTCATCGTCTGTGCATAGATATAATACTGTTCCTTATCATCCTGTTTCAACCAGCCATTCTCCTGGAACTTTCTGAAGTTCTCTGCAGCGCTTTCATAAACGCGAGGATCGTACTCAGAAGTACCTGGTTCGAAATTGATTTCAGGTTTAATAATATGATAAAGGCTCTTCTCGTTATCGCCTGCCTCGGTACGTGCTTCCTCAGAATTGAGAACATCGTAAGGACGAGACTCAACTTGCTCAACGAGATTTTTAGGAGGTCTTACTCCCTTAAAAGGTTTTACTATTGCCATAATATTTCGTTTAAATTGACTAGTTTAATAAAAACATGAAAAGCCCATCAAGAGTGCTTCTGTGAAAAAGCACCCTTCATGAGCTATATGTATGGGAAGAATAATTACTTATTTACCTGGAACTTAGTGCATCCATCCTTAAAGAACGCATTGATCTGCTTAGCTGCAGCAATACCGGCATTGATATTTGCTTCAGCAGTCTGTGCACCCATCTTCTTAGGAGTTGAGAAGTAGCGACCCTCGAACTTGGCAAAGTCTGCATCAGCATCAGGCTTGATATCAGTGATGAACTTCAAGTCCTCACGCTCAGCGAGAAGTTTCAGGAGCTCAGGCTCATTGATAACCTCCTTACGCGCTGTATTGATGAGGATGCCACCCTTAGGCAACTGGTTTACGGTCTTGTAGTCGATGCTCTTGATAGTCTCTGGAGTAGCAGGGATATGAAGAGAAACGATGTCGCAAGTCTGGAACAACTCATCCTGTGACTTTACAGCATGAACACCGGCAGCCTCGATAACATCAGCTGGGCAGAATGCATCGTAAGCAGCTACTTCCATGCCAAATCCCTTGGCGATGCGAGCCACATTTCGACCAACATTACCGAAAGCAAGAATACCCAGTTTCTTACCCTTCAACTCGCTGCCAGCCTTGCCGTTGTAGAAATTACGAACGGTGAAAACCAGCAGACCGAATACCAACTCAGCTACTGCGTTAGAGTTCTGACCAGGAGTATTCTCAGCCACTACATTATGAGCAGTAGCAGCAGCAAGGTCGATGTTATCATAACCTGCACCAGCACGAACGATAATCTTCAGGTTCTTTGCTGCATCGAGCACCTCGGCATCAGCCTTGTCAGAGCGGATAATCATCGCGTCCACATCCTTCACTGCATCGAGAAGCTGAGCTTTCTCTGTATATTTTTCGAGCAGCACCAATTCGTTGCCTGCTCCCTCTATTTCTTTCTTAATGCCTTCCACAGCAGCCGCTGCGAATGGCTTTTCTGTTGCAACTAATACTTTCATACAAATTCAAAAATTAATGTTGTGCTTCAAAATCCTGCATGGCCTTGACGAGTGCCTGAACACCCTCCATGGTCTGTGCATTGTAGCAGCTGGCACGGAAACCACCCACTGAGCGGTGACCCTTGATACCTACCATGCCACGCTCTGTAGCGAAGTCGAGGAATGGCTTCTCCAACTCCTTGTACTCATCGTTCATTACGAAGCAGATGTTCATCAAAGAGCGGGATGCTTCTTCAACAGTACCCTTGAAAAGTTTGTTGCGGTCGATTTCAGCATAAAGAACTTCTGCACGTTCGTGAGCACGCTTATCAGCTGCCTCAACACCACCGTTAGCCTTCAACCAGCGGAGATTCTCCATCAAGGTATAGATAGGAACAACAGGAGGAGTATTGAACATACTGCCCTTCTCTACGTGAGTACGATAATCGAGCATTGTAGGAAGCTCGCGAGGAGCCTTGCCGAGCATATCATCCTTAACGATGATAACGGTAACACCTGCCATAGAAAGATTCTTCTGAGCACCTGCATAAATGGCAGTATACTTAGAAACATCTACTGGACGGCTCATGATATCTGAAGACATATCAGAAATCAATGGTACGTTTACATCTGGATCTACACGGAGTTCAGTACCATATATAGTATTGTTGCTTGTCAAATGCAAGTAATCACAATCGGCTGGTACAGTGTTAGGAACCTGTGGATAGAAAGTGAAATTGGCGTCGGACGATGATGCGATCTCCACGACCTCACCAAAATGCTTCGCCTCTTTCATTGCCTTCTTAGCCCAAGTGCCAGAATTAATGTAGGCAGCCTTCTTGATGAGGAAGTTTGCTGGAATCTGCATAAACTGCAATGACGCACCACCACCAAGGAAGATTACGGAATAACCCTCAGGAATGTCAAGAAGCTCCTTGAACAAGGAGACTGCCTCATCAACTACTGGCTGGAAATCCTTAGCACGGTGGCTGATTTCCATCAATGAAAGACCTGAACCATTAAAATCCAAAATCTGCTTTGCTGTGTTCTCAATCACTTCGCGTGGAAGCATTGATGGACCTGCGTTAAAATTGTACTTCTTCATCTTTGTATAATTATTTAAGTTTTATACGATATAATCCTGTTAGCAGGAAAAATTAGTGCACAATACACCCATATAGGATACATAGTAAACCTTTGGATTGTATTTACGACTGCGAAATTACACTTTTTATTTGAAACTACCAAATTTTTCTGCACATTTTTAGCGTTTTGCGCAGATTTCTTTCATTTTGTTAGTCATTTTAGTATAATAACTGCATATTTATGTCTATTTTTACATTTATTATACATTAGCAAGCAACAGAGAAAAGATAATAGCAGTTTGTCAACTACCTTACCTCTTCCACTATCGTTTTGACGCCTTTTATCTTTTCGCCCTTTACATTATTCAGTACGCTGCGCAACTTCGTTCGGGAAATGGCAGCATAAGCATAACGGTCATTAACATCAATCTTACCGATTTCAGCCGACTGCAGCCCACCCTTCTTACAAAGGAAGCCTAAGATGTCACCCTTGCTGATTTTATCCTTCTTGCCTTTACCTATATATATAGTAGCCATCTTAGGTTTGGCTGGCGAAGGAAGCAGATCAGCAGCAGGCATCTCGTAATCCTCAATTTCAGCATCCACATATTCCGGAATATGCTCTTCAGGACCTAACAGGAAGAAAGCCTTGCCCTGGGCTTCCCATCTTGCCGTACGTCCTACACGATGGATATAACCATCTTCGCTCTCCGGCATGTGATAATGGATGATATTATCTATATCTGGAATATCAAGTCCGCGCGAAGCCAGATCCGTACTCACCAGAATATTGGCACTTCCGTTGCTGAAACGATAGAGAGAAGCCTCGCGTTCCTTCTGTTCCAATCCACCATGGAAGAAAGAGGTTGAAAATCCCTGCTCCACCAGATATTTATTGGTGCGCTCCACACTGTCGCGATAATTGAGGAATACAATGGTACTCTGATCGCCTAAACTGCGTAGCAAAAGTGACAGACTCTCCAGTTTATCCTTTACCGGACTTTCCACCTTATATATATGTACACGGTCAGGAACCTGATCTTCATCCACACGGTAATCTATCTTTTCTACCCTACCCATGTGTACGAAATGAGGAATCTCCTCCGCCTCGGTAGCAGAAAGCAGGAAATGTCGACGCAAGCCAGGCAAAGACTTGATCAGTCGGCTCATTTCGTCCTGGAAGCCCATCTCCAGACACTTGTCAAACTCATCAATAATCAGGTATTTGATGTGATATGGAGAAAGATTTCCCTTATCCAGATGATCATTGAGACGACCCGGAGTTCCAAATACAATCTGAGGACGAACCTGTTTCATCACGCGATGCTCATCCATCGTAGCACGACCACCATAGCAAGCCATCGCACGCAAACCGCTGCCCATATTCTTCAATACGTTAGCCGACTGCAAAGCGAGTTCCCGACCAGGAGTTACCACCACCGCCTGTGCCTCGTCATCAGTAGCATCTATAAGTTGGGTAAGAGGCAAAAGATAAGCCAGTGTCTTGCCACTACCTGTTGGCGAAAGTATCACCACATCCTTGTTCCCGTGCAAGATTGCCTGCATGGAATCCTGCTGCATATCATTGAGCTCAATGCCCAGTTTATCTAAAATTCTGTCTACCATAAATTTCCTAATAATAAATTTCAATAGAGAAGTATTCTTTTATTAAAGAGAAGCTTTCTTTTCAAGAGAAGTTTTCATAAATTCCTCATCATGAGGCATTATTTCTTTTTCTGATTGAGCAGTTTGTCTATCTCATCAAACTCCTTACCCATGTTCAGGTTCAAATAGATGGTATATAGCGGCAAAGCCCACTGGTCCTGCATATCAGGCACCATCGTTCTGTACTTCTGCAGATAAGGCATCGCACTCTTGTAAAGTCCGTCTATCTCCTGATGAGTTTTGCGGGATTGCTGCGAATTCTTATCCATTTCAACCGCCTGATTAAAATAAGCCAAACCTATATTATAATAAGCACCAGCTAAAGAATCGTTCACGGCAAGTGCCTTTTTGCTCACTTCGATGCATTGCTTGAAATCACCCATATTCAAGAGAATGGTTCCCTTGGTAAAGAGATAGATATCATTGTCGGGAGCTATCGCCAGCGCCTTATCTGCTACGGCGAGTGCAGAATCGAGTTGGTTCTCCTGCGAATAATACTCTACCAGACGCGGGAAGAAGAACGGGAATTTCGGATCCCGCTCAAAACCTTCCTTCAAGGTTGAGAGATAGCGCGCAGTATCCTTCTCCAGTTTGTAAGTCTCAGCCAAATACTGTAACATATAGTTATAATGAGCCGTATCTTTCAGCGCCTCATAAGAATGATGAAGCGTAGCTTTGGTATCTTTCATCTTATATCCGGCATATACAGCCCAATAAGCTGCTGAAGAAAGAAATTTGTCTTTCTGGGCATACTTATAAGATTGGAACATCGGTGCAGTACTGCACTCTATGTACTGGTCAAAGAACTGATAAGCCTCCTTGTATTTCTGCTTCCTGATAAACCAGGTTCCTCCGTTATAGAGATTCGGACGTATCCTGTTCAAATATTCAGAATGAGACTTGCGGAAATCAAACTCACATTTTCCTTTCTTGTTAGGAATCATCTCAACGGAATCAAGCCCTTGGGCTATAACGAAGAGCTGTCGGGTTGCATTGAAGAGTTGGGCTGTATCATACGCCTGTTTGAGGTAGAGTTTCTCATTACCCTGTTCATACTGCTTCTTCACAGCATCGAAGAGAATATTCCAAATTTTCTTGTTATTCCGGTTGGCAGAATCCGTCAGGAGTTTGCGCATACTGGATTCGGCCTTCGCCAAATCCTTGCCAGCCTTTATCAGATCTTTGGCTGCAGAAATCTCCTTCTTCTGTGCCTGCAACCCTAATGGCGCCAGCAGAAGAAAAGCTATCTGTAAAACCCATAAGTTTCTGAATATCTGTATTTTCATATTAATCTCCTAAATTAAAACTTTCATTTGTTTCCATACTCATAATAATACCAGTAGGTATTTCCATAAGTATCCCGAAGAGCATTCTGCTTTTCTGTCTCATTAGCATATTTGTGATCCATCTGCTGGAAATCCTCAAAGTCTGTATCCATCACATTATCGTGATAAACGATACTTGGATTACTGCGGCGATGCGTATAAAGAACCAACGCTTCCTTATAATGAACAGGCAGTTTGCCCGAAGTTACTTTGTAATGTTTCTGCACCTCTGCTACGAACTTGTCTAGTTGCTTGTCCAACAAGAGTGCACAAAGCTGATAGTCAACAGGCAGACGATACTTGAGATGATGTTTAACCATCCATGCCGAAGGTTTCTGCATCCATTTTGGCGCCTTCCACATCATAGCCTTCACGGTTACGCTATCCGGCATCATCGCCTTACTTCCACCTGCCAGCGGATAAGTAAAGAGACGGCTGCCCAGCTCGCCTGTTTCGTTGAGACAGGCTATACGGAGCATTGTCAGCGAAGAATCTGTTTTCAGAGATTTTTCACCTACTTCCAAAGCTTTTTCATACTGTTTTTCTTTCATCAGATGTTCCATGCGCATACGTTCATGAAACAGCCGATCATTGCTAGCAACAAAGTTGACAAGCAATATCATCACCAGCATCTGGAGCAGATTCACCCACATATAGCGGGAGAACCAGCCGTTGCTGTGAGGCTCTGTTTCTATCGGCTCCAACTGACGGGCTATCCATATCAATCCGCCCCATAGAATCAGACAGAGTGGCAAGATAATCCACCACGCCCCCAGCGAATGATAACGGTCGATATCAACGGGAATATCGGTAATCATCGTCAGGATGAGGAACGAAGGGAAATAAGTAAGCCCGTGGAAACGGCGTTTCACACGGGTTACCGCGTACACTCCCACTTGCAGCAGATAGAGTACGAGCGTGATAAGCAGTGGAGCCAGCGTGTAACTGTAGTTGGTCAAACCGCCTGAGAAAACATGCTGAGCCACTGCCAGTACGTCTGCCTGGTAAAATGCCAGGTAGACGTAGGTAAATGTGATAAAGATGATAGCACAGGCGATTTGCATCTTCGCAGTACTACTCCTTTTATTTTTCATAAATCAATCTATTAATTTTTCTTCAGCACCAAAGCTGTACGAGCTGGCAGATAAAGCTTCAGCCACTCCTTACGGTCTTTCACATAAAGTGGATCGTAATTAGTCAGATGCGTCATCGTGTCATCATTCAAGCCATTACCGCCGAAATCCTTGCTGTCAGAATCAAGCACTACGCTGTAGGAACCGGTTGGAACCAGGAAGCCATAGTCGGTGAAAGAGCGGGTTGGCGAGAAGTTAAACACGAAGAGCAGATCGCCACGCATAAAGGCGAGAACCTGATCGCCATCATTATGCCAGATTTCTACAACTGGTGTCTTGTTAAAATTCTTTTCGCTTGTAATCGTCTTGAGCATTTCTCGGTCGAAATCTCCAAGATAGTGGTAGCAGAGTTCATGATTATCTACCAGATTCCACTGTCTGCGGGCGTATTTATGGCTCCAGCCATTACCCTCGCGAGGGAAATCAATCCACTCTGGGTGACCGAACTCATTACCCATGAAGTTGAGATAACCGCCATTGATTGTAGAGGCAGTAACCAGACGGATCATCTTATGCAGAGCTATACCGCGATGAGCCATTTCGTTTTCATCGCCCTTCTTGAAATGCCAGTACATATCGGCATCAATCAGACGGAAGATGATGGTTTTATCGCCCACCAATGCCTGGTCATGACTCTCACAGTAAGAGATGGTCTTCTCATCCGAACGGCGGTTCTTTACCTCCCAGAAGATGCTGGATGGTTTCCAGTCTTCATCCTTCAGTTCCTTGATGGTCTTAATCCAATAATCTGGAATATTCATCGCCATGCGATAATCGAAGCCATAACCGCCATCCTCAAACTTGGCTGCCAGTCCCGGCATTCCGCTCACCTCTTCGGCAATTGTAATGGCATGCTTGTTAACCTCGTGAATCAGACAGTTGGCAAGGGTAAGATAGCAGATGGCATTATCATCCTCATGACCATTGAAATAATCTCCGTAGTTGCAGAATGCCTCACCCAGACCATGACTGTAATAGAGCATGGATGTTACACCGTCAAAACGGAAACCGTCGAAATGGAACTCATTGAGCCAGTACTTGCAGTTGCTCAACAGGAAGTGGATGACTTCATCCTTTCCATAGTCGAAGCAGAGACTGTCCCAAGCCGGATGCTCATGACGGTCGCCAGGATAGAAATACTGGTTAGGATCGCCAGCGAGATTGCCCAATCCTTCCACCTCATTCTTTACGGCATGAGAGTGAACGATGTCCATGATGACGGCAATACCATTCTGGTGAGCTGTATCAATGAGATCCTTCAACTCTTCAGGAGTTCCAAAGCGGCTACTTGCAGCAAAGAAACTGCTTACATGATAGCCAAAGGAGCCATAATACGGATGCTCCTGGATAGCCATAATCTGAATGCAGTTGTAACCATCCTTGATGATACGTGGCAACACATTCTTCTTAAATTCTGTGTAAGTGCCAACCTTCTCAGCATCCTGTGCCATACCGATATGGCATTCATAGATGAGCAGAGGCGCCACATTTGGTCTGAAGGTTTTCTTCTTCCATTTATATGGTTCCGGATTCCAAACCTGAGCAGAGAAAATCTTGGTCTGGTCGTCCTGTACTACGCGCTGTGCCCATGCAGGAATACGCTCGCCTTCACCACCTTCCCAATGAACTTTCATCTTGAAGAGATCGCCATGTTTCATGGCTTTCTCCGGAAGTTTGAGTTCCCAGTTGCCGGTATTCTTTATTCTTTTGGCACGATACTTTTCGGTTTCCTGCCAGTTGTTGAAGTCACCGATCAGATAGATGTCTGTAGCATTAGGTGCCCACTCACGGAACACCCATCCACGGGCAGTCTTATGCAGTCCGAAATACTCGTATCCATTGGCAAAATCGCTCAATGTCTGTTTGCCGTTATTAGTCAGCTGACCGAGTTTCCACAGTGCATGTTCGTGTCGGCCCTTGATAGCATCCTCATAGTCTGCCAGATATGGGTCATTCTTCACGAGTCCGATATGCTTTACCACAGCCTTCGCTGCCTTTTTTGCAACTGGTTTCTTTACAGTTGCCTTTTTAGTTGCAGCCTTCTGGGCTGTAGTTTTCTTTTCTGTTGCCATATATCATGATTTTAGATGGTTACTCTATATTATTCTTCTTTAATTTTATCTTGAAGATTTCTTCTTTAATTCTTAATCTTGAAGATAGCCTTGTGGATATCACCACTACCGATGCATGGCTGATGACCATCTTGTGGCCAAAAGATAGCAAACTGACCTGGCTTGCAGGTAACGAGCGTCTGCGCTTTCACACCAGGATACTTGGTTACATCCTTAGCCTCGTTATATTCCACTTCAGGAAGACCAGCAAGAGGAGTATAGCCATAAGTCTCCTCGTTGTCAAGAGGAATCTGAATATCAATCATCTTGCGATGTGTTTCAAGAACAGCATATTCCTCGCTTTTTCCGTGAGCTGTCGTTATGTTAACAAAGAGGTCACCCTCCTTGATAAAATGCTTACCTTCCTCCAATTTAGAGAGGTCATTTTCCTTGATAAACTTCACGACATCAGCGAAGAGCGGATTGAGAGAAACGTATTTCTCCAGATTGTCTAAAATATCTACTACCATAATTCTAGTTTAAGCTTTGAGATTTGAACATTTACTTTTAACTTTGAGATTTGAAAACAGAACATTGAACATTCAATATTCAACATTATAATATGTTCTTTTTTCTCATTATTTAAAATATAAAGGTTCTCTATCTCGTTATTTATAATTTCTTTGTATTTTTCTAATTTTCTGAAGAGATTAGTCTTCAAATCGTTTGCCGTTTTCGTAGGCTCCCTTGGCTGTAACCTGTCCGTTGCGGTCTTTTTCTACAAATCTTCCGTCACGCACATCGTTACGGTAGGTTCCTTCGAAACGCTTGCCGTTTTTATCTTCTTCTATGCAAGGTCCCTGGCGCTTACCTTTGTGATAGGCACCCTTGAATCTTCTGCCATCAGCATAATGAATCACGACATTACCATCAACCAGACCGTTCTTGAACTCACCTTCAAACACGTCGCCGTTCTTCTTGGTCAGTTTGCCCCTGCCGTTCTGCAGATCATCCTTCCAGTCGCCTACATAGATATCGCCATTCTTCCAGATGAAGGTACCCTGACCGGTACGCAGGCCATCCTTAAACTGTCCGTTATACTTGGCGCCCTTTGCAGAGCGGAAGATGCCTATACCCGTGCGTTCTCCCTGCACATAATCGCCTTCATAAATGTCGCCATTATGAAATTTATAGATACCCTTTCCGTCCTGGATATCATCCTTCCAGTCGCCGATATACACATCGCCATCAGCATATTTGAAAGTACCTTTTCCTGAGCGCTGGTTGTCTAGCCACTGACCGTCATAAGTAGTTCCGTCTCCCCAGTTGAAGAAGCCGTTTCCATTCTTCATATCGTTCATCCACTGGCCTTTATACTGTGCGCCATTGGCATAAGTATAAACGCCGCGTCCCTGACGCTTGTCCTTATACCAGTCGCCGTCATATTTATCACCATTATAATAGAACATGACGCCATGACCATGCTGGTAATCGCGGAACCAGAGGCCTACATATTTGTTGTTGTTCTGGAAATAGTAGGTGCCTTTACCATGCTGTTGGTCCTGCATCCACTGTCCCTCATACTTTTCGCCATCACTGAAGGTATAAACGCCATAACCTTCGCGCTTACCTTTCATATAAGAGCCTTCGTAGGTATCCCCATTCTTATAGATGGTAGTACCTTTTCCCTGCGGCTTTCCGCTCACCATTTCGCCTTTAAACTGACCTCCGTCACGGGTGATGCAAGAGCCTAGCGAAATCTTCTGGGCTGAGGCATCAACCGATGCCATAGCCAAAGCCAAGGCAAGGAAAAAACACTTGCTCCGACAGGACAATTTGGTATGTTGTTTCTTATTGTATTTCATATTCTACAGTTATAGTCTGACTTATCAATCTCCAAAATTACGGTTTTTTCCTCAAATAGCCAAATAGATTAAACAAATTTAAGGTAAAATCATGAAAATAGATTTTTATCTGAAAAAATCTGCAGCTTGACACAATAAACAAACACAATTTTCGTTTTTACGAAAATCGAGAATAAAATCACTAAAACAGTAAAATTATGATTTTAAATTGCGCCATCATAGATGAAGATCCGGAAGCTTTGCAACTCCTGGAACAGTATATAGAGAAAACTCCGACCCTGCATTTGATCGGAGCCTACAAAAGTGCGATAGATGCTGTAGACGGCATCCATCACAACCATCTCGACATACTTTTTCTCGCCATCCACATGCAGCAGATCAGCGGTCTGGAATTTGCAAAGGTTGTACCCAAGAACGTGAAGATTGTCTTCACCACCGCATTCAAGGAGTATGCCATCGAAGCCTACAAAGTGAATGCATTCGACTATCTGCTCAAGCCCATCACCTACGATGACTTTATGGGATCATGCCAGAAAGTCTTCGAAAGCTACATGCAGGACGATAACTACAACCCTATCAAGCGCGACGGTTTTCTGGTGATAAAACGAGATTACAAATGCGTAAGAATCCCGATAGATGATATTCTGTTTGTTGACTGCGACAAAGACTACATCCGTTTCCATCTTGAGGGCAGGCCTAACATCAGAACCCTGGGCAACCTCAAACAGTTGGAAGAAAGGCTGCCAAGAGAGAAATTCAAGCGTGTACACCGTTCGTTCCTTGCCAACATGACAAAGTTTGATACGGTAGACCAGCAGCATATTACCTATGGCGACCAGAGCATTCCGATATCAGAAACCTACTTTGAATTTATCAAGAAATATCTGGAAGACCATTCTCTATGATGGTCTTCCAGATAGTTTTATCCTACCTTTCTTATAATATCTGCAAGGGTGATGATACCAGGATAGAAGCTCCATGCGCCAACAGAAAATCGTGATCTCTGAATCCCCACAGCACTGAGATACAAGGCATTCCGCTGTTCTTCGCCGTCATCACATCCACATCGCTGTCGCCGATATAAACCGCCCTGTCTCTATTCGCATGCAGTTGGCGCAAGGCTTCGTTTACGGTATCAGGAGCCGGTTTTTTCTTGATATTCTCCCGCTCTCCTATCGCCACATCTACCAGGTCGCCGAAGAAATGGCGGCAGATTTCCTGGGTAGCTGCATAAAATTTGTTGCTTACCACCGCAATGTTCTTTCCCCTATTCTTCAGTTCCTCCAGCATCTCCATCACGTCCGGATAAGGTTTCGTATTATCCATATTGTGCACCATATAATGCTGGCGGAAATCCTGCAGGGTTTTCTCAAACTTCTCGTTCTCCAATCCTCCCGGCACGGCACGCTCCATAAGTTTCTTCACCCCGTTTCCTACAAACATGCGTACCTCCTCCAGCGTACGTTCAGGCATCCCGTTCAGCTTCAGCGCATAATTGCAGCTTGCAGCCAGGTCGTGGAGAGAAGAAATCAGGGTTCCGTCAAGATCGAAGATATAGGTATCGAAATTGAACTGGGCATGAACCGGCACCCTCTTGATGCGGAACTCACCGCCGTGTAGCACATAAACATCCTGATGGTATACGCGGATTTCACCCTGAGGAGTTCCCTGTCCACCAGCCTGTTCATTACCCGAAATGCCAAAGATTCTGTTATCCCCAAATTCCCATCTCTTCAGTTTCTGGGTCTGTGCATCAATCACCACATATTTATATTCTATCGGCTCATCGATAGCCTGCACATTCACAGATATTTCCCAGTCCTTGCCATGATTGTTCTGCATCTTCAGAAAATGAGCCGGATTCCATTTGCCCAGCGTAGGATGATTTCCCAACAGAGCTACAGCCTCACCCTCATAGAGTTTCGGGGCATGAATCTTGAAGATGATAGTACGGTCGAAGAGAGGCAGACGCGCTGGCTTGACATCAGTAAACTTTACCTGCTGCAATACGAAGGCATTTTTTTCCACGTAAGGATTATCCTCCTCCAGCCAATAGTCCTGAAAATAGAAATTCTTACTCTCATCAAAAACATATTGGCGGGCAGAAGCGAGCGATTCCCTACGCAGCACCTTTCCCTCAGCATCTTTCACGCAGTAGCAGTAAGCCACAGCTACGAAAGGATGATGGCGGTTCTGCCTTGACGCCATTTCCACCTCCCAGTGATACCCGTCCCGGGTGGTCATCGGCAAGTCCATCGTATCTTGATAGCCGTCAGCGGCGGCAAAAGTTAATTCTACATGCAGGGCATGACCCCACTTGGCAGCATACGCTATCGAAAACTTCATTTTCATAATCCTTTTATAATAATGTGCCCGAAAGCACCGATACACATGTTGATTCTCAATGTCAAGTGCAAAGGTAACAAAAAAGCAGACACAACGGATAAAGAAAGATGACAATTAACCTATTTTAAATTCCTATACTTTGCTATTTCCCATTTTTACTGTACTTTTGCACCCGAAAAATAACAAACAAGAAGAATATGAAAAAGAAAAAATCATTTTCTAAGCTCTATCTGTATGGTGCTATAGGCTGCATCGCAGTCATCGCCATCGTGGGCTACATCTATTGTTTCTCTTCCTTCTCGAAGAGCAGCAACACCGAGTATGTTTACATCGACAACGATGATAACATCGACTCTGTATACAACAAGCTCCGCCCATTTGCCAAGAGCATTCCGTTCCAGGCATTCAAGACCCTGACCCTCCATTCCGGCTATGCCGATCATATCCGCACCGGCAGATACGCCATTGCTCCGGGCGATGGTGCCCTCAAGACATGGCGCCACATGAAGAACGGTTTGCAGGAACCGGTTAGCCTAACCATCCCTTCGGTCCGCACGCTCGACAAACTCTCTGATGAGATTGGCAAGAAGATGATGTTTGGCAGCAACGACCTCTACCATGCCCTGCGCGACGAGAGCGTCTGTCAGAAATACGGTTACGATACTGCCACCATCGCCTGCATGTTCGTACCTAACACCTACGATCTCTACTGGAACATCTCGGTAGATAAATTTCTGGAGCGCATGAAGAAAGAAAGCGACAAGTTCTGGAACTTTGAGCGTACCGAAAAGGCAAAGGCTATGAAGCTGACACCGGTTGAGATTATCACCCTTGCCAGCATCGTGGACGAAGAAACAGCCAACAACGGCGAGAAACCGATGATAGCCGGCATGTATTATAACCGTCTGAAGCTTCGCAATGCCGAATATCCAGAGGGAATGCCATTGCAGGCCGATCCTACCATTAAATATGCGTGGCAGCGATTCGACCTCAAGCGCATCTACAACAACCTCCTGTCTATCAAGAGCCCGTATAATACCTACAAGAACCCAGGTTTGCCACCGGGGCCTATCCGTATTCCGAGCGTAGCAGGTATTGATGCCGTCCTCAACCATGTGCATCACGATTACCTCTACATGTGTGCCAAGGAGGATTTCAGCGGCACTCATAATTTTGCCCGCACTTACGATGAGCACCTGCAGAATGCAGCCAAATATTCTAAGGCACTCAACGAAAGAGGTATCAAGTAAGATAAGGAAACAAGAAAGGTAAAAATGAGTCAGAAAACTTGCAAAGCGTTAGAGATTTTACAAGTTTTCTGACTTTTTATTTGGTAGTCTAACAAAATAGTTGTAAATTTGCAGCCGAAAACTTACCAATTTAAAATAAGGAATAAATACATGAACAGAACGATTATTACAGTAGTGGGCAAGGATACCGTTGGTATCATCGCCAAGGTATGTACCTATTTGGCAGAGAATAGTATCAACATCTTGGATATCTCTCAGACCATCGTACAGGAGTATTTCAACATGATGATGATCGTAGACATGGGCAAGATGCAGAAAACTTTCGAGGAAGTAGCCGATGAACTCACCAATGTTGGTAAGGCTATGGGCGTGCAGATCAAATGCCAGCGCGAGGAAATTTTCAATATGATGCACAGAATTTAAAAAGCAAACAATATGATCAATATATCTGAGGTTATCGAAACCAATAAGATGATAGAGCAGGAGAATTTCGATGTGCGTACCATCACCATGGGTATCAACCTTTTGGATTGCGCATCTACCGATCTCGATGAGCTCTGTCAGAACATTCATAATAAGATTACACGTCTGGCAAAGAACCTTGTGAAGACCGGCGAAGAAATCTCCAAGGAGTTTGGTGTGCCTATCGTCAACAAGCGTATCTCCATCACTCCTATCTCGCTGGTAGGCGGTTCTGCCTGCAAGACTACCGACGATTACGTGAAGATTGCAAAGACCCTCGACCAGTGTGCCAAGGAGCTCGGTGTCAACTTCCTGGGCGGCTATTCTGCCATCGTAAGCAAGGGTATGAGCAAGAGCGATGAGCTCCTTATCCGTTCTATCCCTCAGGCGATGGCACAGACCGATTTCGTCTGCAGCTCAGTCAATGTGGGTTCTACCAAGACAGGTATCAACATGGATGCAGTCCGCCTGATGGGCGAAATCGTTAAGGATACAGCCGAGGCAACCAAGGACAGAGGTTCTCTAGGTTGCGCTAAGCTCGTTGTTCTCTGCAATGCGCCAGACGACAATCCGTTCATGGCTGGTGCCTTCCATGGTGTTTCAGAGGCCGATGCGGTAGTGAGTGTCGGTGTCAGCGGTCCTGGCGTTGTAAAGTATGCATTGGAGAAGGTAAAGGGCGAAAGCTTCGAGGTTCTTTGCGAAACCATCAAGCGCACCGCCTTCAAGATTACCCGTGTAGGTCAGTTGGTAGCCAAGGAGGCTTCACGCCGTCTGAACGTACCTTTCGGCATCATCGACCTTTCATTGGCTCCTACCCCAGCTATCGGTGATAGTGTAGCCGATATTCTCGAGCTCATCGGTCTTGAGCATGCCGGTGCTCCTGGTACCACAGCAGCTCTTGCACTCCTGAACGATCAGGTTAAGAAGGGCGGTATCATGGCTTCTTCTTATGTAGGTGGTTTGAGCGGTGCCTTCATCCCTGTCAGCGAAGACCAGGGTATGATCAACGCTGTAGAGGCTGGTGCGCTGACCATCGAGAAGCTTGAGGCGATGACTTGTGTCTGCTCAGTAGGTTTGGATATGATTGCCATCCCTGGCGATACTCCAGCCACCACCATTTCCGGTGTCATTGCCGACGAGGCTGCCATCGGTATGGTTAACCAGAAGACTACTGCCGTACGTATCATCCCAGTTGTGGGCATGAAGGTAGGCGACAATGTAGATTTTGGCGGTTTGCTCGGTCATGCTCCAATCATGCCTGTAAACCCATTCAGTTGCGAGGCATTCGTAAACCGTGCCGGTCGTATTCCGGCTCCAATCCACAGTTTCAAGAATTAAACTTTTTTGATTCAAAATACCAATCCCCCATCCTGCTTTCTCAAGCGGGCTGGGGGATTTTTTCATTGTATAATCACTTATCTATCTTCTAAAGCTTCATCATGGCAAAACATAGGTGGATAGATACTCAGAAAAATCAACTACAGATATTTAAATCCAATCCTTAAATAAGACGGAAGCTCCCCCAAAAGTCAAAAGAATCGGGAAAAAGAAAAATAAAGGGTGAGACTTCTCCCACCCTTTATCTGATATTATAAAAAAGTTTGTCTAAAGTAAATTACAAACGTTTAAAGTTTTTTCATCTCTTCTTTCCATGCAGAATAAGCCTCGAGATAAGCAGAACGGTTAGCCTCATCAGGATCTATGACTGCAAGTTTCTTCAATGAAGCAAAAGCCTCATTATGATCCTTATAGATACCGGCACCAATACCAGCACCCTTAGCAGCACCTGCACTACCATCTGTCTCATAAAGTTCGATAGTAGCACCACTCACACCCGCCAAGGTATCTCGGAACAACGGACTGAGGAACATATTAGCCTTACCTGCATGAATATTCTTGATATCCATACCCATCTGCTGCATGATTTCCATTCCATAGCAGAAACTGAAGACGATACCCTCTTGTGCTGCACGAACAATATGAGCACGATTATGCTTATTAAAGCTGATGCCACGAATAGAACAACCAACTTCCTTATTCTCTAATACACGCTCAGCTCCATTACCAAATGGGATAATCTTAACACCATCACTACCTATTGGCACAGAAGCTGCAAGATCATTCATATCCGCATAGCTTACATCTGGAGTGATATTTCGATGAACCCACGCATTCAAGATACCAGTTCCATTGATACACAACAATACACCAAGACGGTCAAGGTCTGTAGTATAATTAGCATGAGCAAAAGTATTGACACGGCTCTTTGGATCATAGTTAACATCACCCAATACGCCATATACAACTCCTGATGTACCTGCAGTACTTGCAATTTCACCCGGATTGAACACATTCAGACTCACAGCATTATTTGGCTGGTCACCCGCACGATAAGATATTGGTGTACCTTCTTTCAGACCAAGTTCTTCAGCTGCCGCTTTACTTACTACACTCTGTACAGAGAAAGTAGGAACAATATCAGCCAGAATGCTTTCATCGAAGCCAAAGTAATCAAGCAGGAATTTAGCAGGCTTTTTCTGGTTGAAGTCCCACATCATACCTTCAGAAAGACCACTGATAGTAGTCTTAACTTCACCTGAAAGTTTCATTGCCAGATAATCACCAGGAAGCATAATCTTATCAATCTTATCAAACAGTTCCGGTTCATTATCCTTTACCCAAGCAAGTTTAGATGCAGTAAAGTTTCCAGGAGAATTGAGCAGATTACGCAAGCAGAAGTCCTCACCTAAATCATGAAAAGCCTTCTCGCCATAAGGTACGGCACGAGAGTCGCACCAGATGATACTAGGACGCAAAACTTGCTGATTCTTATCAACACAAACCAAGCCATGCATCTGGTACGAGATACCAATTGCAAGGATATCTTCACCCTTGGCACCAGATTCTGCCATGATTTTCTTAAGCGCCAACTTAGCATTATCCCACCACATCTGAGGATCCTGCTCTGCCCAACCAGTCTTTACAGCCATAATGGGTGCTTCATGATCCGGATAGAATGCAGAAGCTACGATTTCTCCATTGTCAACATCAGTAAGCGAAGCCTTTACAGAACTTGAGCCTACGTCAAAACCTAATAAATATCTACTAGCCATAGTTTATTCGTTTATATGTTTATTGTTTAACTTTTATCAGTTATTATAAAGTCTACATATATTATACGAACATACTACAACATTCCCCTCATAAAAAAAATAATTTAGAACATGTTCTCATCAAAAAGACTTTGAGGAGCACTATCGTCAGCCTTGTCCTCCCCTTCATTACTATTTTCTAATACAGAAGAAGAAAAATTAAGCATCAGTTGCTGTACGGCCTTTGAATCAAAATTAACATGATATACACCATACCCCTTACCTTTTTCTATAAGCGATTGTGGGTCTTTAGCGCATCTGGTGAGATATTGTGTAACATAGCTATGAACATCCTTGTAATTCAGAGGTGTAAAAATCGAATTACAGGAATTATATACATGACGAGCTATTTTTTCTACTTTCAACCCTTTTGCACCCGCAGCCAAAAGAACATTGAATATCTCCTGATCAAGTTTCATATAATAATCATAACATTCGTCCTCTTTCAAGAGAGAAGACAGAAAAAGAAAAAACCGCGGTTACTCACTTACAAGCAACCGCGGCTCTTTGAAAAATAAACCTTATTTAAGCGAGAGCAACCTTGTTGTCCTCATCCTTAATCTTACCCTCTTTGAAGAGCCAACCGATACCAAGGATTACATCCTCTGTACTGATCTTAGCAGCCTTAGCAATTTCTGCTACTGTGAGAGCCTTTTCTGAAGCTGCCAATGCCTGATATACATCACCAGCTCTAAAACCTGCGTTCTCTGCGTTCAAGTAAAGAACGTCCTTCTTTGCTGCAGGAGCCTTCTTTGCTACTGGAGCCTTCTTTGCTGCTGGCTTCTTTGCAGCAGTCTTAGTTGTCGCTTTCTTTTCTACCATGTTTTAAGAATTTTATGATTCTATTGAGCCTCATTTCGTCAGCTCAACCTTAATATCTGCTGCAAATTTATAACTTTTATTTCGAAATAGTGTTAGAAAAATAGAAAAAACTACTACTTATAAACAAAAGTGCTGCATTTCTTGATTTACGTCAAGAAGCGCAGCACTTTATTTACTAAAAATCAATTACTTATTATAAATCATTGATTTTTTCTCAAGGCATTTTACGCATACTCTTTTATGGAGTGAATACCTTCGTTTCTCTATTTTTATTCAGCCTTCAAATCAAGTTTGATTTCCAATTCATCCAACTGCTTAGGGTCAAGTTCAGAAGGAGCATCGAGCATAACATCTCTACCTGAGTTGTTCTTTGGGAAGGCAATACAATCGCGAATACTGTCAAGACCAGCCATAATGCTGACGAAACGGTCCAAACCGAAAGCAAGACCTGCGTGAGGTGGTGCACCATACTTGAAAGCATTCATCAAGAAACCGAACTGGGCCTCAGCACGTTCTGGAGTAAAGCCGAGAACCTCGAACATCTTCTCCTGCAACTGAGTATCATGGATACGGAGAGAACCTCCACCTACTTCGATACCATTGCAAACAAAGTCGTATGCCTTGGCACGAACCTGCTCAGGATGCTCATCGAGCAATGGTATATCATCAGGATTGGGCATAGTGAATGGATGGTGCGTAGCCATCAGGCGCTGCTCCTCATCACTCCACTCAAAGAGAGGGAAGTCAATAATCCAAAGACACTTGAATACATTCTTATCACGAAGCCCCAAACGGTCACCCATTTCCAAACGCAAAGAGCAAAGCTGAATGCGTGTCTTGTTAGCATTATCACCGCTCAAAATCAAAACGAGGTCACCATCCTTGGCTCCCATTACGGTCTTGATTTCAGCAAGTTCCTCTGGAGAGTAGAACTTATCTATGCTACTCTTCACGGTACCATCTGCATTGTACTTAATATAAACCAAGCCCTTGGCTCCAACCTGAGGACGCTTAACAAAATCGGTCAATTCGTTCAACTGCTTACGGCTATAATCAGCACAACCTGGAACACAGATACCGCCAATATACTTAGCCTCATCGAATACAGAGAAATTACCCTTACCTGTGAAAGCATCTTTCAACTCAACAAATTCCATACCGAAGCGCAAGTCTGGCTTATCACTACCGAAACGGCGCATAGCATCGTGCCAGGTCATCTGCTCCAATTTAGGAAGTTCTACACCACGAATCTCCTTAAACAAATGGCGAGCCATTTCCTCGAAAAGGTTGATGACATCATCCTGATCAACAAAACTCATTTCACAGTCAATCTGTGTAAACTCTGGCTGACGGTCAGCACGAAGATCCTCATCACGGAAGCACTTGGCAATCTGGAAATAGCGGTCGAAGCCAGCAACCATCAAGAGCTGCTTTAAAGTCTGAGGACTCTGTGGAAGAGCGTAGAACTGACCTGGATTCATACGGGAAGGAACAACAAAGTCGCGGGCTCCCTCTGGTGTACTACCAATAAGAATTGGAGTTTCAACCTCCATGAAGTTCTGTGCATCGAGGAAGTTACGAATCAAGATGCACATACGATGACGCAACTCCAGATTTTTGCGCACTACAGGACGACGCAAATCAAGATAACGATACTTCATACGGATATCATCACCACCATCAGTATTATCTTCGATAGTGAAAGGAGGGGTCTGACTCTGAGAGAGGACATTGAGTTCCTTCACCAGGATTTCGATGTCACCAGTATCCATTTTAGGATTCTTGCTCTGTCGTTCACTTACTACACCCTTTATTTGAATGCAGAATTCACGACCTAGCTTGTTAGCTGCATCACACAAGTCTTTGTTATCAGCCTCATTGAAGACCAACTGTGTGATACCATAACGGTCGCGCAAATCGACGAATGTCATACCACCCATCTTTCTTGAGCGCTGTACCCAACCGGCAAGTGTCACTTCCTTGCCGGCATCAGAGAGACGTAACTCTCCACACGTATTACTTCTGTACATACCTTATTATATTATATTATTATTTTCCAAAGTGCAAAAGTACAACAAATAACGGAAAGGACAAAATAAAATCGCGAAAATATTATTAAAAATATCTTCGCGACCCTATTAATGTGACCAAAAGTCACATTAATACATATTAAATAGTTTTATCTCTACTTTTTTAGAGATTTATTTCTTCATCCGCCTGAATGCCTGCCGATGGAACCGTTCCTCTGCCTTGATGACACTGAACACCTTATTAGGTGGCAAGATGGTCATAAATCTAGAATGATACTCTTGCTGCAACTGTTTCAGCTGAATATCCAACTCATCCTGTCTTCTGATAGCTTCGGCACATGCCTCATTATCATTCGGATTCACATGACGGAATCGGCGCATTTCATCGAATATCATACGCATTTTCTTACCCATCTGTCTATATACTGGGAAGAATTTAGCAGCTTCTCTCGGCGTAAGACAAGCATTAGTCGTAATAAACTGTTCTAGTTCTGCCTGAAACCTTTTAGGATCAAATCCATTATGATGCTTTCTACCCTGAGGCTGTGAAGCAAGTGAAACCAGGCTAATCATCAGCATAGCTAAAAGCGCAAGAAACCTATGTTGCATTATCTTTCTCATACCTTATCTTTTTTTTAATCTTTATCTGTAGACAAAAAGAAATACCAACCATTAATTTTCTGCAATCAGCGATGCATAGATAGTTTCATTATCCATCATCGTATAATCAGCCATCTCATTAAAAGTAGCATCTTCATTATTATTCACAGCAGCTTTCTGAACCATATGGTCCACATGTGCCATAGCAGGCTTACAGCTTCCCGTATATTTCAGCGCCAGTACCGAACCACCTCCCATCACAGCCAAAACAGCAACAGCCGCCGCAATCTTTCGAATCGGCATACGCTGCCATAAGCTAGGCTGCATGTGAATGATGCGGGGTTCCTGCTCCGGCAAATTTGCCATCACCCTATCTGTCAGCTGGTCGAAATAACCAGCCGGCACCTGGAAATGGTTTTTCTTACCAAAACGGCTATTCAATATATTGTCTTCTTTTAACATATTCCTCATTCCTTTCTTTTATACTTTATTAAATAGACGAAAACTAACCGAAAAGGTTTAATCCTTACGATTGAAAAAACCAGTTATTTTTTTCACAGCAAGATGATAGGAAGCTTTCAGAGCGCCTTCGCTTGTTGACAGCACCTTGCTCATCTCTGAATATTTCATATTATCATAATATTTTAGAGTGAAAACTGTGCGCTGAACATCGGGCAGTAGGGCTACAGCCTCTTGCAGTTCTGCCTGAATCTGGTCACCATCAAAATAGTCATCGGCAAGAAGACGTGAAGCCAAGCCCGGCTCGTCTTCGGTACTGACATTTACCATCTGCTTCTTGCGTCTCAAGAAATCAAGCGCTTCGTTAATGGCTATACGGTAAAGCCATGTTGAGAGCGAAGACTTTCCCTGAAACGAATCGAGATTGGTCCAAGCCTTAACAAAGGCATTCTGCAACACATCATCAGCATCATCATGATCTAAAACAATATGGCGAACCTTCCAATACAACGGCTCGCTATACTGACTTACCAGTACAGCAAAGCCTTCGCGTTGGGTCTTAGGATCCCTAATCATCGCCAAGAGTTCTTTATCGTTTATCATTGCTTTTACAAATGTGTTGTTTATAGATATTTTCTCAACATATCGAATATTACCGCATCAAATCCATACACATCTGAATAATCAGCTATTCTGCCTCCTGCTAACGGATAGAGTGTATAATAGGTTATGAAGAGAGGAACTTGAGGATTTACCTTTACGTTATTCACAACAAGTTTTTTATTGGCTAGCGAATCTGCTGTCATCGAATAGTATATCTTTTCCTTCAGTTTCTCGTTTTTGTCAGCCAATAGGAAGACAGCGAAATCGTACGGTTTTTCTATTCTGATACATCCATGCGATACTCCTCTATCCTCTTGTCCAAACACGCCTTTACTGTTAGTATCATGCAGGAAAACCGAGAAATTATTATCAAAACGGAAGATGATTCTTCCCAGAGCATTCCCCTTTCCGCCCCGCTGGGCGATACCATAAGCACCAGAAATAAGCATAGATCGAGTTACTCTGTTTAAGTCAACCTCCTTACCTGTTGCCACTTCCCTTACATAGTAGTTACGCGCGCGAAAGTAGCCATGATTCCCCACCCGGTGTATCATATCATGGAGAACGATACTACGGGGAACAAACCATTGAGGATTCAACTCCATACGTTTGATATGACTGTTCAATATCGGGGTTTTGGTTTTACTGGCTCCACATCCTATGCGCATCGAGAGCGTATCCTGATGATCAATAGCCATCAGATGGAACGATGGTATATTGACAACCACATATTTTTCGTGTTGCCAGGGATTATCATACTGTCTCCAGCGGCAACGTTCCATGTTGCAGAGAATTTTGATTCTCATCGCCTTGCCCAGTCCTCCAGCCTTCAATTTCTCCAGCAGTTGATAATAGAAAGGATTCTTAGGCTGTACTTCTTTCAGGAAGGAAGCCACCGAGTCGCATCTAACCATTTGCATAGCCTTCTGATAGAACGCATCATCTGCATGAGCCATTTTTACATCAAACAGACCTCTGAACCTAACGGGTCTCTTGATACTATCATAAGGATTGGGAGCAAGAGTATCTAAACGATTGAAAACAAAACTAGGATTCATAAATCCAAAATTCTGCCCCATCGTATATCTGAAGTAAGCTTTGGTCAAGCGATACTCCAGTCGGGCTATCACTTGATTTATCTGATTATCAGCTGAATCTAGATTTAAATCTCGTAACCTGTCAATATCTCGGGCAATAGCATCCACATAGAACCGACGTTTATCAAATCCCATATCCGCTACAGTACGCAGGCAAGTCACCAGGGAGTCAGCCTGACTATTTACCCCATGACGTGTAATCCAAAGCAGATTACCTTCATTCTGATAATAGCGACGGGTATGCAAATCAGCAGCATGTCGGTCTTTATCATTTCGCATGATGCTGTCTATCAGATTCCTTACCGCCCTAGAATTGATAGCATAGGCAGAAGAACGTAAGTCCTGATAATCATCTAACGATAATTTGAAATTGCTGTTTGGCACCCTGTCGTGGCAAGAACAGAACATCAAACAGCAAGAAATGATAAGTAACGAAAAATGAAAGACTTTCACTTTCTGATTAAAGTTAAACGGCATTCTAAGGCCTCTATAGTACTATTAATGCTTTACGCAAATTTTGCGCGTAAAGTTATTCCCCACCTTTACAATATAGATACCATCAGCCAATGGCAAGTTTACGCGCTTGTCATTACCTTCTATGCGGAAGGTCTTGATAGTAACACCTGCCACATTATATATTCTCACCACTTGCCCGCTAGCGCCTGTGATATGCATCACGCCCCCAGCATAGTTCAAGTTGATATCTGCCACATCTAGGTCTGCCCATTCTATGTTTCCCTCGTTGGCCATAGCATCCGAAGGAACAGAAAGTGCTAACATTGCAATTGTTAATATTGAAAGTAAAGTCTGTTTCATATATTTTCAAGTTTCGTTAAACCAATAGTTCTTTCTGCAAAGATATATAAAAAAAAGGAAACTTACCGTCTTCCCGACGATAAGTTTCCCAAAAATTAGCTTTTTTAACCTTTCAGAGGAAAAAAGAAGCCAATTCACATTATTTTCTAAAACAACCAACACTTTACATGATGCCATCAGCGCGAAGTTTCTGCTGCCATTTCCAAGCAGAAGCCAACACATCTTCAAGCTTAGCCTCAGCCTTCCAGCCGAGTACCTTGTTCGCCTTGGTGCAATCACCCCAAATTTTCTCAATATCGCCCTCTCTTCGTGGACCATACTTCCAATTCAGTTTCACACCTGTAGCTTTTTCAAAAGTCTCAACAATTTCGAGAGTTGAGTTTCCGTTACCTGTACCGATATTGAAATATTCGATAGGCTCAGTCTCCTTATCAAGAACACGTGCCATAGCAGCTACATGCGCCTTAGCCAAGTCTACAACATAAATATAGTCGCGAATACAGGTTCCATCAGGAGTATCATAATCATTACCAAAGATAGTGAGTTCCTTGCGGATACCCATAGCTGTCTGAGTAACGTATGGAATCAGATTGTTTGGCACACCATTTGGCAACTCACCAATCTCAGCAGAAGGATGTGCACCTATAGGATTGAAATATCTCAATACAATGCTCTTGATGGCTGCACCACTATGGATATAATCAGCAATGATCTGCTCATTAATCTCCTTAGTATTGCCATAAGGTGAAGTAGCCTTCTGATGAGGAGCCTCTTCTGTTACAGGCAAATTCTCAGGCTTCGGCTGACCATAAACGGTACAAGAAGAAGAGAAGATGATACCCTTTACCTGATACTTTGGCATAAGTTCCAGGAGATTGATGAGCGATACGATATTGTTGCGATAATACAACAATGGCTTCTGTACGCTCTCGCCTACTGCCTTGCTTGCAGCAAAGTGAATGATACCCTCAATATCAGGATATTTCTGGAATACTGCCTCGGTAGCAGCCTTGTCGCGCAAGTCAACCTGTTCAAAAGCAGGGCGAATGCCTGTAATCTTCTCGATACCATCGAGTACTTCAATCTTTGAGTTTGAGAGATCATCTACGATAACAACATTGTAGCCTGCCTGCTGCAACTCTACTGTAGTATGGCTACCTATGAAGCCTGTACCACCTGTAACAAGAATAGTTTGTTTCATAATCAAATATAGTTAGTTTGAAGAATTATTATATTTCTTCTGCAAAAGTACTGCAAAAATCTGAAAAAACAGAAAGATTTTTCAAAAATATACTTTTTTCCTTTGTTTTATCTATTATTTATACTATCTTTGCAAAGATAAATAGTAAAAAGGCTCTAAGAAAATGGAAAAAAACATGAAACATTATAATATAGAACAAGACATGAGATATTTGCAGTTGCTCTCTCAGTCGTTCCCTACTATAGCAGAGGCGAGCACCGAGATTATCAACCTGCAAGCCATCCTCAACCTGCCAAAGGGTACCGAGCATTTCCTTGCCGACATCCATGGTGAGTATGAGGCCTTCCTGCATGTACTGAAAAATGCATCAGGAAATATCAAGCGTAAGGTGAACGAACTCTTTGGCAATACCCTTCGCGAACAGGAGAAGCGAGAACTCTGCTCTCTTATTTACTATCCTGAGCAGAAACTGGAACTCGTCAAGCAGAACGAACCCGACATCAACGACTGGTATCACATCACCCTGCACCAGTTGGTGGCTGTATGCCGTGATGTTTCCAGCAAATATACCCGAAGCAAGGTGCGCAAATCGCTGCCATGCGATTTCTCGTATATTATCCAGGAGCTTTTGCACGAGCACACCGAAGATCATGACAAGACAGCCTATGTCAATGTTATTGTTGATACGATTATCAGCACAGGCAGAGCCGATGATTTCATCATCGCTATAGCCAACGTCATCCAGCGCCTGGCTATCGACCAGCTCCATATTCTGGGCGATATCTACGATAGAGGTCCAGGAGCCCACATCATCTTGGACAAGATGCGCCGCTACCACAGTTGGGACATCCAGTGGGGTAATCACGATGTACTATGGATGGGAGCAGCTGCCGGCAATGATGCCTGCATCTGTAATGTGATCCGTCTCTCCCTGCGATACGCCAACCTCTCGACATTGGAAGAAGGCTATGGTATCAACCTCGTACCACTCGCTACTTTTGCGATGGAAACCTACAAGGAGGATGATTGCAAAGAATTTCTGCCTAAGCTCAGCGGAGGTGCAGCGGCAATGGATGAAAAGACCCAGCGGCTCACCTCTCAGATGCACAAGGCTATAGCTGTCATCCAGTTTAAATTAGAGAGCCAGCTTTTCAAGAAGCATCCGGAATGGAAGATGAAAGACCGTTGTCTTTTTGACCATATTGATTACAGGAAAGGCAAGGTAGAGATTGACGGAAAAGAGTATGACATGACCTCATGCCACTTCCCTACCATCGATCCGGACAATCCAGACAAGCTATCTGAAGAAGAGGAAATTCTGATTCAGAAACTGCATCATTCGTTTATGGTCTGCGAGAAGCTGCACAAGCATATCAACGTTATGCTGCAGCATGGTTGCATGTACGCTATCTTCAATAACAACCTGCTTTTCCATGCTTCCTGTCCGCTCAACGAAGATGGTTCATTAAAAGAGGTAGAAATATATCCTGGCAAGAAATTCAGCGGCAGAGCCCTGATGCATCATACGGGCATGCAGATACGCACAGCTTTCCAATCAGATTCTGATCCGAATGAAAAGGAATATGCCATCGATTATTTCATCTACCTATGGTGCGGTCCTGACAGTCCGCTCTTCGACAAGAGTAAGATGGCCACCTTCGAACGCTATTTCATTACCGATAAGGAGACTCATAAAGAAGAGAAGGGATACTACTTCCTGTTGCGCGATAACGAACAGGTTATCGACCATATTATGGATGAGTTTGGGGTAACCGGTCCTAACCGCCATATCATCAATGGGCACGTGCCCGTTCGCACAACCAAGGGCGAGAACCCTATCAAGGCAAACGGCAAGCTGATGGTTATCGATGGAGGTTTCTCTAAAGCATACCACAACGAGACTGGCATTGCCGGCTACACCTTAGTATATCACTCCCGCGGATTTCAACTGGTCCAGCACGAGCCATTTACGAGTATGGAAGATGCTATCAAGCGAGGTACCGACATCAAGAGTACCACACAGATTGTAGAAATGTCGAACCGCCGAATGCTGGTAGCCGACACAGATATAGGTTGCGAACTCCGTAAGCAGATAGAAGACCTGAAGGAGCTTCTCTATGCTTACCGACATGGTTTCATCAAGGAATCAGAAAGGAAGAAGTAAGAAACCGAGCATACAAAAAAGCCCCCGGTGCTACATGCATCGAGAGCATACAAAAAGCCCCCGGTGCTACATGCATCGAGGGCTTTTTTTCAGAATTTTCTGAACCGCAATCTCAGGGTTTTACTCTTCAGTTGCATCTTACCTCCGGTCATTACCTCCTTGGCAAAATGCTCATTCAGATGATTGATGCCACAGCTACGCAAAGAATCATTCATTTCTGTTAAAAGTACATCGCCTCCATAATCTTCATGCCATTTATTACGATAAACAGATGTAATCAGCAAACTGTCGGAGGTTTGCTCAAAACGCAGATAAAATCCTCTACCAGCCTCGAAGCGATCATAATCAGCAACCTGAATCAGCTTATACTGGCAGCCCCAGAACACACGCTTATCTGCAAAGTTACAAGTACCCCCTGTAGCTAAAGTATCTACCTGCTCCAGATGCCAGAAACCATCCAAATCACCATTCTGGCTTGTTTCTACCTCACATGAGCTTAGAGTGAGCATCATAACAGCAAGGGAAAGCACCCCTATTATCTTTTTCATAATTTCTATCTTATCGATTATTATTTCTTTTCGTCAGCAAACCTCTTTTGCTGATGGTTATCTGCATACCGGCATTATGCCCCAGCATCTTTTCGCTACCGAAATCCATCGCATAGCCTGCCTTCAACTGCCATTGATGTGGAAAATCGTAATGACCCTCTACCAGAAAACTTACATTATGATGCTTTTTTGTAAACGGGTTGCTATATGTACCCCAACCTTTCTGATAGGTGCCTAATATACGATAACCCAACCGCTGTGTAGGTTGACCATCAAAGCCCAGATGATAGGCTATGAAACGGTTGTTTCTGATATCAATACATCCGTCGTTATTATAAATAGGCGAACGGTAGAGTGGATTTCCTATCACCTGGCCCCAATGCTGCCATCCTGGATAGATGCTGTGGTTATAATAATCATCAGTACCCGCTATATGGTCTGCGATACCCGATGTACGGTCATGATTGTACGGACCACTCTGATATTTGGTATAGAGATACTCCAGCACCACATTTTTCAGCCAGCGTGAATACTTCAGATTCAGTTCGAAGCCCAGCATGATGTCCTTCAGCGAATACATGAAGAAACGGCGTTTTACTTTCTTATTCCAGTCTGCGCCCTCACCATATCCATTATAGTCGAGTAGAAACATCTGGCTGTGATCTTCGAAATAATGATCGGCATAGATGGCAGCTTTCCAACTGTCAGTGTCATAATTGATACGCATCAGCCAACTGCCCAACTGGTTGCCGGCAACATTGGCATAAGCCCCTTCACCTGCATCAGAGCCCGTTGCCGACAGCGCATGCCAGAAGCCTTTCAGATTTTTCTCGGTAGGAATCTGTACCATATTGCCATTTATTAAATGATACGCATTGCCACCAAACTGAGCAACCATTTCCAAGCCCATTTCTATGCTGAGCGGACAGAAAGCATTCTCGTTTCCGATACGCAGGAAACCTGCCTTGCTGTGATAGAGCATGTGGTCACAATATTTAGTCTTCCGTTTCGTAAAATCATGCTGCCAGCCATCATCCGTAGTCATACCATAAGCCAGATGACCTTTCAGCTGCAGCCAGCCTCTACCAAACGGAAGCGTCCAATATTCAGGAAGCGCCAGACGAACCTGAGGTATCGGACGGGCATTGATACCCAGACACTGGCTACCACTGGAGAGCGACTGGTTTTTTAGCTCCATCGGATATTCCTTGGCACCTGCAGTCAGCACACCATAAAGCCAGCGGGCCTCCACATAAGCCTGCTGCACCACTACATGGCTGGTATAGTTTACCGGTACTGCCACATCTACTCCATATCCTACAGCCCAGCGGCGAGCAGAATCTGCAGAAAGCGGACGAACCAGACTACCTCTGAGATAGCCGTTATTCTTCTCTAAAGAACTTAAACCATGTTTGTTTGCGTTAAGCCACAATGGGGTTTTACCTTTCGAAAACGACCCTTGCATCTCAACACCATATTGTATATCTTCCCGAAGATCTATCTTCTCCGTGCCATCCCCCTCCTGCCACATATACTGTGCCATAGATGGGGCTGCCAGACTGCAAAGGGCAAAACATACACCTACCTTTATCTTATTCATAATTAAATCTATACTTTCAAGATAAAAACGTAATTATCTCTATTATATTGTATATATTCAGAAAAATAAAAAAAGAGCAACACTTGCCTCTCATTTTTTTGAGAACAAGCATTGCTCTTTTGATTGAATTATCGTTTTATCCGAAGTTATCATACATGATGCTCTCAGGATCAACTCCGAGAGAATCCAGATAATCTGTTACAGTCTTGATCAGCATTGGAGGTCCGCAGAGATAGTACTCGCAATCCTCTGGTGCCTCATGATCCTTCAAGTAGGTATCACGGATGCAGTTAACTGCAAAGCCCTCGTAGTACTTCACGCCCTGAGCATCTGCCACTGGGTCCTTGCGGTCCAATGAAAGATGGAAGTGGAAGTTAGGGAATTCCTTCTCAAGCTCCCAGAAGTCTTCCAGGAAGAATGCCTCACCCAATGCACGCGCTCCGTAGAAGAAGTGAAGCTCACGGTCGGTGGTGTGCAGGGTCTTGGTCATGTGCATAATCTGAGCACGCAATGGAGCCATACCGGCACCACCACCAATCCAGATCATCTCCTTGCCCGATGTGAAGTTAGGATGGAAGTCTCCGTAAGGACCACTCATCATTACCTTGTCGCCTGGCTTCAATGAGAAGATGTAAGAAGAAGCGATACCTGTTGGTACGTTCTGGAAACCTACCTGTGGACGTGGCAAGAATGGAGTTGTGGCGATACGGACAGTAAGAGTGATGATATCACCCTCGTCAGGATAGTTCGCCATAGAGTAAGCACGAACGGTAGGCTCTGGATTGTGAGCCTTGAGAGAGAAGATGTTGAACTTCTTCCATGCTCCGATGTACTCCTCGCCAATGAGATCCTTGTCGAAGTCCTTGTCGTAATCGATGCAATCGTATGCAGGAATCTTGATCTGAGCGTAAGAACCCGGAACGAAGTCCATGTGCTCGCCTGGAGGCAGAGCCACCTTGAACTCTTTGATGAATGATGAAACGTTCTTGTTGGAGATAACCTCGCACTCCCACTCTTTCACGCCCATCACGCTCTCTGGCACCTTGATCTTCAGGTCGCCCTTCACCTTGCACTGGCATCCCAGGCGCCAGTGGTCCTTAATCTGCTTGCGGGTGAAGTGAGGCTTCTCAGAATCGAGAATCTCACCACCGCCCTCGAGCACCTGAACCTTACACTGGCCACAGCTTGCCTTACCGCCACAGGCAGAAGGCAGGAAGATGCCGTTCTCATTCAGCGTAGTCATCAAACTGCTGCCCTGAGGCACGTTGATGGTCTTGTCGCCATTGATTTCGATATTTACATTTCCGCTAGGGCTCAGATACTTCTTAGCCACGAGCAGGATGATAACCAGCAGGAGAATCACCACGAGGAAAACTCCGATACTAGCCAATATAAATGATGTATTACCCATATCTATAGTCCTCCTATTTTAGATTTTCAAGCCTGAGAAGCAAAGCATAGCCATTGCCATGAGGCCTACTGTGATAAATGTGATGCCGAGTCCCTGCAATGGCTTTGGCACGTCGCAATACTGCATCTTCTCGCGGATGGCTCCCATCAGCACGATGGCAAGAGTCCAACCCAGACCGGAACCTACGGCATAAACGATGCTATCCCATACTGAGGTGATAGCCTGAGTATTGGCAGGATCCATCAGGATGCGCTGCTGCATGAAGAGAGATGCACCCATGATGGCACAGTTAACGGCAATCAATGGCAGGAAGATACCCAGCGCTGCATAGAGCGATGGTGAGAACTTCTCTACAATCATCTCGACCAGCTGCACGATACCGGCGATGACGGCGATGAAGAGGATGAAGCTCAGGTAAGTGAGGTCAACACCCAGAATGCCATCGGCGCTGAGCACCTTGGTCTGCAACAGGTAATCTACAGGCACGGTGATGAGCAACACGAAGGTTACTGCCAAGCCCAAGCCCAAAGAGGTCTTCACGTTCTTGGATACTGCCAAGTATGAACACATACCCAGGAAGTAGGCGAAGATCATGTTATCGACGAAAATCGAACGGAAAAACAAACTTATTGCGTGCTCCATCTTACTTCTCCTCCTTATAAATATAGGCACGATGTACCCAGATTACACATCCAACGAGAATCAATGCCATGGCTGGCATGGTCATCATACCGTTGTTAACATATCCAAAGTCGTAAGCTCCCTCTGGAATCAGCTGGAAACCGAGCAATGAGCCGCGGCCCAGGAACTCACGAACAGCACCCACAATCACGAGGATGAGGGCGTAACCCAAACCATTACCTACACCATCGAGGAATGAAGGCCAAGGCTTGTTCATCATGGCGAACGCCTCCAAGCGACCCATCAGGATACAGTTGGTGATGATAAGACCCACATACACGGAGAGCTGCACGCTCACGTCGTAGGCGAAAGCCTTCAGCACCTGGCTCACGATGGTAACCAGGGCAGCAACTACCACCAGCTGGACGATGATACGGATGCGCTGAGGGATGGTGTTGCGGATGATGGAAATAATCACGTTAGAGAATGCCGTGATGATAGTAACGGCAAGTCCCATCACAATGGCTGGCTTCAGCTGGGAAGTAACAGCCAGGGCACTACAGATACCAAGCACCTGGACGAGGATAGGGTTGTCGCCGTTCAGTGGCTTGATGAATGCCTCCTTATTTTGTTTACTAAATAATGCCATAATTTCGCTTAATTATTTAATGAATTTAGCAAGACCTTCCTTGAGCATGGCATCCACACCGTTGGATGTCAATGTAGCACCGGTAACGGCATCCACATTGTTAGGGTCGCTGGCAGGAGCGTCTTTCTCAACGCCCAGAGCGATGCCCTCTACTCCATCCTTGTGAATCTTCTTGCCCTGGAATTTCTGCTGCCACTTCAGGTTGTCCTTGATTTCAGCACCAAGTCCGGCAGTCTCGCCTTCGTGGTTGAAATATACGCCATAGATGGTGTTGTTGTCGGCATCCACGGCGATGAAGCCTGAAATGCCACCCCAGAGACCCATACCCTTTACAGAGTAAACGGTCTTCTTCTGACCATCAATCTCGCACTCGTAATACTTCATGCCGTCTTTCTCCTTCTCGTCCTTCACCACCTCTTTATATTTGGCAGCCGCAGTAGCGTTGTCAAGGTCGCGCAGGTTCAGAGAGTTTAGAATCTGCTTCTGAGTATCAAGAGCCACGTTGGCATCCTGTTTTGTCTTCAGCGAAGAAGACACGAACGCGAGCAGGAATGCCACGATTACCACGATGATAACCGAATAGATAATAGTATAGCTATTTGAATTTGTCTTCATATCTACATTCCTCCTACATTATTTAATAGCACGTTTAGCACGGCGAGAGATGTTGCCCTGAACTACACAGTAGTCGATAAGTGGAGCAAACATATTGCCGAAGAAGATAGCGAGCATCATACCCTCTGGATAACCTGGGTTCATCACACGTACGATAACGGCGATGGCACCGATGAAGAATCCGTAGAAGTACTTACCCTTCTCTGTACGGGCAGAGGTTACAGGGTCGGTTGCCATGAACACGGCACCGAAGCAGAAACCACCGAGAACGATGTGCTCATACCAGGCGATAGGTGTCATGCCGAGAGCCTGGAAGATAAGCGCCATCACGATGCCGCCTGCGAATACAGAGCCCATGGTCTTCCATGATGCGATGCCTGTCCAGAGAAGGATGATGGCACCGATAGCGATGGCGATGACTGAAGTCTCACCGATACAGCCAGGAATGAAACCGATGATGGAGTCGCAGAGACTAGCTGAAGGCATGCTGCCCTGAGCCAGCTGACCGAGAGGAGTAGCAGCTGTGAAGCCATCAGGCAAGGTGTTACCCAGACCGAAGATAGCATCCTTAGCTACCCAAACCTTATCACCACTCATAGCCAATGGATATGAGAAGAAGAGGAACATACGGGCACCCACAGCCACATTGAAGATGTTCATACCGGTACCACCGAAGATCTCCTTGCAGAAGATAACTGCGAAGGCGCACGCCAGGGCGAGCATCCACAATGGTGTAGAGATAGGAATAATCAATGGGATGATGATACCGCTGACGAGGTAACCCTCCTGGATTTCCTCGTGCTTCCACTGAGCCCAGGCAAACTCGATGCCGAGACCCACGATGTAGCTAACCAGCAACTTAGGGAGGACAGCCAGGAATCCGAAGCCGAAGACCTCGATGAAGCTGGCAGCATCCAGTGTACCTGCAGCCTTGAAATTCTGGTATCCCACATTATACATACCGAAGAGCAAAGCAGGAATCAGGGCGATTACCACAAAGCTCATGATGCGCTTCGAGTCGATGGAATCGTGGATGCTGGCTCCGCTCTTCGCTGTCGTATTAGGCACGTACAGGAAGCTCTCAAAACCGTCAAACACGCTCTCGAAGGCATGCAGCTTACCTCCCTTCTGGAAGTTAGGCTTTATCTTATTGAGATAATTTCTTAATGCACTCATTATTATAATAATTAATAGTTAAGAGTTTATAGGGGTTTAGCAGCATTGCTATCAACTATAAACTATCAACTGTAAACTAAAACTAAGCGTTCTCCTTGCGCAGGGTATTCAAGCCCTCGCGTATAATCTTCTGCAATTCGAGCTTAGATGAATCCACGAACTCAGCCACAGCAAAATCTTCAGGACTTATCTCGTAGATACCGAGCTGCTCCTGCTTGTCGATATCGCCGGTGATGATTGCCTTGATGAGATACTCACCATAGATGTCCATCGGAAGCACCTTGTCATACTCGCCGCTCATGATCATGTGGCGCTCGCCACCCTTCACGCGGGCATCGAGATTATACTCCTTCTTCTTGCCGAAGAGCCAGGAGAGATATGAACGCGATGTAGAGAACTGGTCGGTACGTGGAAGGATCCAACCCAGCATCTCGTCGTTGTCATCACCCTCTGGGATGGCTGTAATCTCTGATGTATGACCACCTACGAAATCGGCTGTAGTCGTCTTTACACCGGTAAGAGGATTACCATTGATAAGTCTCACATGGTCAGTAGCTTTCAGCTGATTGGCTACAAAACTGCTTAAAGGTGTACCTACCAAAACTTCAGCATAGCCAGGAGTCTTGATTTCACTACCTGCCACAGCTACAGTCTTGTGCAAATCAACCTTACCTGTCAGGAAGAGTCTTCCGAAGAAGATAACCGATGCTGGATCTACTGTCCAAACCACCTCGCCCTTGTTTACAGGGTCGATGTTGTTCACCTGTACGCCTACATTACCTGCCGGACAAGGACCGTCGAATACATTGAGTTCTACGTTCTTAGCCTCGCCGAGCGCATTGCTGTGCTGGTCAATGCCAACACCAAGATAAGTTTTCGCAATCTTGCTCAAGGCTGTCAAACCCGCCTGGAAAGCCTCTTCGTTGCCTTCGAGTTCTACCTCAAAGTCGGCTGCGAGCGGCATGTCGCGGAGGGCAGAAACGAAAATTGCCTTAGGCTTGGTGTCGGGAGTTGTGGACACAGCATAAGGCAACTGGTTGATGTATCCGAAGAGACCAGCCTCAAGCAGCGCCTGCTTGACAGCCTCACCGTCTAACGCATCAACGTTTTTCTTACCAAAATCCGTAGAGGTCTGTACTGCGTCGGCCTTCACCTTCACGCAGAGCACCTTTCGGCGCTCACCTCTCTCAATGGCGGTTACTTCTCCGCTCACTGGCGAGGCAAACTTCACCTCCGGGCAAGCCTTGTTCACAAACAAGGCATCTCCGGCATTGACATGATCGCCCTCGCGTACCACTACCTTAGGAGTCACACCCACGAAAGCCGCAGGAACCAGCGCATACTCGCTAGCCTGAGCCACCTGGAGCGTTACATCCTTGGAAGCCTTACCCGTAAGGTTAATGTCCAAGCCTTTACGTAACTTAATTACATTTGCCATAACTACATTAAAAAATATTATATATAAACTTACTAATCACTTCAAGATATATGCTTCAGCGCCCTCATCAAGACGCTATCCTGACCATCTGCCATAAAACATATATTTTATCTACTTCTATGCTGAAACTTCTAAACGTGCTGCAAAAATAGTGAAAAAAAGTGATATAAAAAAGAAAAATTGTGTGAATTATTCGATTTTATGCCGATTTTTCAGTAATTTTGTCGCAAAATTCAAATTAGTAACATTTTTGTAAACTAGAGAAAGCAACTCTGAAACATTTAAAACATATCATCAATAGCATTATATGGACGCTGGCTGCTGTCTATTTCTTGCTTGTCGTACTGTTGCACGTGCCACCAGTACAGGCCTTCATCGGCTCTGAAGTAGCCGGTGCACTGGCTCTGAAATTCGGCACTCAGGTAAGTATCGGAAAGGTGAACCTGGGCTTCTTCAACCGCATTATCATAGATGACGTGATGATGCTCGACCAGAAAGGCGACAGCATGATCTGTGCTTCGCGCGTATCGGCAAAGCTCGATTTCCTGCCTTTGAAGGATGGCAAGATTTCGGTTTCATCTGCCCAGCTCTTCGGTCTCAACGCCAACATCTACAAGCAGGATGCCAAGAGCCCGATGAACATCCAGTTCGTGCTCGATTCGCTGGCTTCGAAAGATACCACCCGCCATATTCCGCTCGACCTGCACATCGGAAGCCTGATTATCCGCCATGGTGCCGTTGCCTACAACCAGCGCGATATTGCGCCTAAGCCGGGCGTCTTTTCGCCGCAGCATCTAGGCATCACCGACCTCTCTGCCCACATTATTCTGGGCCATCTCACCGACAAGGATATCCATTTGGCTGTCAAGAAGATAGCGCTGAAAGATAAATCAGGACTTCAACTCAGAAATCTGAGATTCAAACTCGATGCCGACCAGCAGCAAGCCCTGCTCAGAGACTTCAGCATCGAGCTCCCTCATTCGCAATTGCAGTTTGATGACCTGCGCGCTACCTACCGCATCGAGAACAAGCATATCGTAAAGCCTACACTCCAGTTTCAGGGCGGCATCAAGCCGTCCGTCATCACGCTTGCCGATATTGCCTGCTTCGTGCCTGAACTCCACAAGTTCAAGGATGCCCTGCAGCTTCATCTCCAGTTTTCGGGCACCAGTACATCTGCCCGCATCCATAACCTCGAATTCAAGGCTCAGAGCGGCAGTCTGCTGCTCAGGGCTAACGGCCGTGTGAGCGATTGGGACCGCCTTCTGCGCTGGAAGGCAAACATCTCAGCCCTCAAGATATCAGGCGATGGCATCGGAGAGGTTTCCAGAAATCTGGGCAAACGCATCAGCATTCCGAAAGAAGTGCTGCGCCTGGGCGACATATATTATATAGGTGAAGTATATGGTGCTGGCAAGAAGGCAGGCACCCGCGGCCAGCTGAAGACCGGCGTGGGCGAAGTAGCCATCAAGGCCGAAAAGGCTGGCTCCGAGCTCAAGGCTAGCATCAACACCCAGGGCATCAACCTGGGCCGAATCCTCGACAACGGGCAGTTCGGCATCCTGGCAGCATCGCTTTCGGCTCACGGCAACAAGCAGCATTTCTATGCCAAGGGCAGCATTCCGCGCTTCGATTTCAACAAGTACAGCTACCGCAACATTCAGATAGACGGCAGCTATAACCGGGGATTGCTCGAAGGACTCGCATCCATCGCCGACCCTAACGCCAACATCCAGGTAAAAGGCTCCTACTCCATCCCGCGCAAGCAGTATGCCGCAACAGCCCATGTACAGCATCTGCTGCCAACCATCCTGGGACTGAAGGTAGCCGACAAGACCTACAGTCTCGATGACATCACCGTAAGCGCCAAGAACCAGGGCAAGGACAGCTATTTCGACCTCGAAGCCCCGTTCGCCAGCATCCATGTTGACGGAGAGTACGATTACGCTACCCTCACCAAGAGCTTCACCAACCTGGTAGCCAGCAAACTGCCTACCCTTCCGGGCATCGGCAAGGTAGACAGGAGTGCGAAGAACCATTTCACCTTCCAGGCAGAAATCACCTCTACCGAGATTCTGCAGCGCATGCTGGGCATTCCGCTGCAGATAGAGCAGCCCGTCTTTGCAGATGGATTCATGAACGATGCCGAGAAAACCGTCAACATCTATGCCAGCGTGCCTGACTTCAGCTATGGCGGCAAAGACTATCATGGAGCCAAAGTGCGACTGCATACCATCAACGATTCGCTCAAGGTAGATGCGCAGATCAGGCAGGGCAAATGGGGCGATAACGGACCGGGCATCCACGTAAAGGCAGCCGCTGCCGACAACCAGCTCTTCGCCAAGCTCTTCTACAACAACCATTCGGCTAAGCTCCCTATCCAGGGCATCATCGATACGAGGGCGCAGTTCTTCAAGAACGAAGATCAGGTTTCTACCGCCCACGTAACCATACACCCGTCTGAAATCAGAATCGACGGCACGCCGTGGGAAGTTCATCCTGCCGACATCATCTACAGCAAGAACCGCCTGCTGGTAGACCATTTCGCCGTGAGCCACGACCAGCAGCACGTCATCGTTTCCGGTCTTGCTACACCCGAGAAGACCGATTCTATCGTAGCCGACCTGAAGGATGTGGATGTGGCATACGTGCTGAACCTCATCAATTTCCATTCGGTAGATTTCACCGGCAAGGCTTCGGGCAAGGCTATCATCAAGAGCCTCTTCAACGACCCTGATGCCTACGCCCAGCTGGACGTGAAGGAGTTTACCTTCGAAAACGGACCGCTCGGCGTGCTCCATGCTGGTGTCAACTTCAACAAGGAGCTTGAACAGATTGATATTCATGCAGTTGCCGACGATGGTCCGGAGCATCAGACGCTCATCAACGGATACGTCTCGCCTAAGCGTAACTATATCGACCTGGGTATCGATGCCCAGGGCACCAGCATGAAATTCCTCGAGAATTTCTGCGGCAGTTTCATGAACCAGGTAGAAGCCTGGGGCGATGGCCATCTCAATGTGGTGGGCGATTTGAAGAACATCAATCTTGTGGGCGACCTTACCGCTCACGGCAAGGTGCACCTCAAGCAGCTCAACACCGATTATACCTTCGATGCGCTCCATGCCCACGCTATCCCAGATGATATCCTCATAGAGAATGATACCATCTTCGACCGCAACCGCAACATAGCCATCCTGAGCGGAGGCATCCACCACAAGCACCTCACCAGGCTGAGCTACGACCTCGATATCAAGGCGCACAACTTCCTGGGCTTCGATACCCGCGAGTTTGGCGACAACACCTTCTATGGCACCATCTATGCCACGGGCGATGTGGGCATCCACGGCAAGAGCGGCGAAACCGTCATCGATATCAACGCCGAACCCGAACCGGGCAGCATCTTTGTATATAATGTGGCAAGTCCGGACGCCATCAGCGACAAGAGCTTTATCCACTGGCACGAGATTGTGCCGGATATCATGGACAGCCTGAACGGGGCTCCAACCACGAAACAGAGAGAGGATGACATCGATTTCGAATCGGATATGCGCATCAACTTCCTCGTAAACACCAACCAGAACCTCACGCTCAAGCTGATCATGGACGAGCAGTCGGGCGATTACATCACCCTGAACGGAGATGGCGTAATTCGCGCCAACTACTTCAACAAGGGCTCGTTCGACATGTTTGGCAACTATGTGGTTGACCACGGCACCTACAAGCTCACCATCCAGAATCTCATCAAGAAGGAGTTCGAGTTTATGCCGGGCGGCACCATCGCCTTCGGTGGCAATCCATACAACGCCCCACTCAATCTGCGGGCTAAATATACCGTAAACGGAGTGCCGCTGAGCGACCTGCGCATAGGCCGTTCGTTCTCGGGCAACAACATCCGCGTAGACTGCCTGATGGACATCACCGGCACGCCTCAATCGCCTAAGGTAGATTTCTCTATGGACCTGCCTACGGTTAACAGCGATGCGAAGCAGATGATCTACTCTATCATCAATTCGCAGGAAGAGATGAACCAGCAGGTGCTCTATCTCTTAGGCATCGGCCGGTTCTACGCCCAGACCAACAACAACCAGGTGAGCGAGGACGGCGAACAGCAGAGTCAGACTTCGCTGGCGATGCAGAGCCTGCTGAGCGGCACCATCTCGCAGCAGCTGAACACCGTACTTTCCAACGTGGTGAAGAGCAACAACTGGAATTTCGGTGCCAACATATCTACGGGCGATGAAGGTTTCAACAATGCCGAATATGAGGGCATTCTGAGTGGCAAGCTGCTCAACAACCGCCTGCTCTTCAATGGCCAGTTCGGTTATCGCGACAATCCGAATGCCACGCAGAGTTTCATCGGCGATTTTGACCTCCGCTACCTCATCTTCCCTAGCGGCAACCTCGCCATACGCATGTACAATCAGACCAACGACCGCTATTTTACGCGCAACAGTCTGAACACGCAGGGTCTCGGCCTCATCATGAAGAAAGACTTCAACGGCCTCCGCGATTTCTTCGGCATCAAAAAGAAGAAGAAGAAAAAGAAATAAAAGACAAAAAAAGAGGGTGTGTCATAACCAGATGACTCACCCTCTTTTTATTTTCAGATAGCAGTCGCCTAATATGAGTCCAGTTAAGATTGTGTACGAACTCGTACACTTTTCCAAAATCAGGAAACAGAATATAGAAATTCCGATAATGTTAGAGATTGTTGAATGTTGAGTGGTCTATATGCCACGATGAAAAGGTGGCGTATAGACCCTTGATTATATGGTGATATTCATAATCTACATCTCCGCTTTCTGTTTTTTATGAATTGTTCTGATTCTTGATGATATCTAAAGGCAGCTGGGTAGCCTTGGCAACCTGTTCGGCTGAAAGTCCCATTGCCAGCATATTCTTAGCTATTAAGCAAATTCCCCCATCCTACTTTTGATGGCAGGATGGGGGAATTCTTATCTGTTACCTCTAAGATAATATCTTATTTCAATTTTTCTATCTGTTCCTGGGTAAGACCGGAATACTTCATAATCTGATTGATGTCAACGCCATCAGCAAGCATGTTCCTGGCAATATCAAGGCTTCGCTGGTTCATACCTTCAGCTCTACCCTTTTCCAAGCCTTCCTTCATTCCCTTTTCCATACCTTCAGCTATACCTTCACGCTTAGCAGTGTCTACGGAATTCTTGATGTCGCGATATGCCATCTTGCTGGTCTCGTACTCCCTCATTTCCTGCGGAGTAAACTTGGCAATCTCGGCTTCCTCGAAGAGGCGGTCGAAGACTTTGTCGCACAGCTCCTTCGGACGCTGGGTAAGCTTATAGAGGTTCTTCAGAGCATAGAGCCACTTCTCGTAGAGCGTATCCAGTTCTTCCAGGGGTTTGTTGAACTTGGAAATCTCTACATAAATATATTCGAGCTTGTCGTAAAACACTTTGTGGGTAGCTGTATCGCACAACTGCACATGATGGCGGTTTTTCTCCTTGTCGAAGGCGTCCTCGTTCATACTGAAGTTGAGCAGGGCTACGGTATAGACATGATTGAGCTTGAAATCCCAGTCATTCCCCTTTGGTGCCTGTTCACGGATAGGAAAGGTTGAGTAGAAAAGGGCGCGATCCTTGAAATACGTCTGGTAGGCATTCTGCATTTCTACGATGAACTTCTCGCCGTTTTCGCCTTCACAATATACGTCGAAGATGGCTCTGCGGTCGGTATAGACATCTCCCACATGCTCCGGGTTCAGATACGATACGTCCTTCACAACCTGTTTGCCATTAAACAAGCTGTTGAGGAAGCAAATGAGCAAATCCTTGTTCATTGCTGTTCCAAAAATTCGCTTGAAGCCGAAGTCGGTCAGCAAGCTGATGTATCTTTCTTCTACCTGTTTCATACGCATTATGTTTTTATTTGTACTGCAAAGATTATGCCAGCGAGCGCAATGAAAGCTTGCTTTCTGATTGCCGAGTGCCGCACAATCTTCTGCAAAGATACGCTGAATATTTGTAACTTCCAAATTTTTAGGGCTGTTTTTTTCATTGAGGAGTGGAAAGTCTTTTTACTTCTCCCTTCACCTCCCTTCACCACCCTTCACCCTTAACTCTCTGACCCACAAAATATTAAACAAAAAGGTGAAGGGTGAAGGGTTGAAAACTCTTTTATATATATACGCGTGAAGGGTAAGGGTAAAAACCGAAAAAAAGACCCTAGGGTCAAAAATCGCAAAATCCATAAAATAAAGAATATAATATAGAGTTTAAAATATACCCTTCACCCTTCACCTCGTCATTTTTCAACTTTTTCTTCCGACAGGCAATACAAAACCAAACATCATCTTCAAAATACCCCCCAAAAGGGGCACCGATTTGCTGCGTTAAAAAGTTTAACCTAGGTTATTCTTTGTGAAAAGCGAGTCCTATAGGACTCGCCGCCTAAGTAAAACATTTGGTATACCTTCGCAACATGAAAAAAAACGATAAAACCAGATACTGGTATTACTGTGATGAAGTGGACAAGAGAACGGCAGAGGACATCAAGCACCGGCTGCCCTGCATCACACACCCAGCGTGCAGCTCAAGGGAAACTCCAAGAAACTGACTGACTTCAGGAAGGAAACCTATTGGCTGATGCCGATAAGTCGCCCGAGAATCTCCCATTTTAGGAAATTCTGCTTCGGAGATATTTTTTTATCTTTCGGAGATATTTCCGTATCTTTCGGAGGGATTTTTTTATTCAAGTTTCGCAAGTTCAGAAGTTAAAGGAGTTAAGACATGTCTTACTGCTTGAAAAACCACGCCAAAAAGACTATTGTCTTAACTCCTCAGCGACCGTAGGGAGCGATAACTCCTTTAACTTCCTGATATGCGAAAGAAAAAACGAACAAATATGATAGAAGACAGAAGTTACGGGAAGGCAGAGCTCGCCATGCTCTACTTTCCCACCGCTACCCCCAGGGTAGCGCTCAACCGGCTGGTGAGATGGATCAACCGGTGTCCCGAGCTCAAGCAGAGCCTCTGTTCGGGCTACGCCGGCAAGTTTTCCCACTTCTACACCAGGCAACAAGTGGCAGAAATCATCGAATTTCTGGATGAACCATAAAAAAATCACCCTGGAAGTGAATGCATACAACACACTATGCATATCCCTTCCAGGGTGAGTTTATTATAGGAATTCCTTGATTTAAAGTGCTACACGATTTCTTGTAAACTTATCAAAATATAATCGAACTATAAAATAATCTCGAAATAACTGCTAAAAAGCTTGGTAGTTATTTCGATTTTTTCTATCTTTGCAATCGAAATTAAATCGAAATATAAACATGGTAAAAATCGGATATGCAAGGGTCTCCACAAAAGACCAGAATTTGGACTTGCAGTTAGAAGCACTGAAAGAAGCTGGTTGCGAGAAGGTGTATTCCGAGCACAAAAGCGGTATAAAAGCCCGTTTTGAGCTTGCAGAAGCGATTAAATACCTCCGGAAAGGAGATACGTTGGTCGTATATAGATTCGACCGTTTAGGGCGTTCTTTAAGAGATTTACTAAACATCATTTCAGAGTTGCACGAAAAAGGAGTATCGATACAATCTCTTAAAGACAATATCGATACGTCATCCACATCTGGCAAATTAATGATGCATATCTTCGTAAATCTTGCAGAATTTGAACGTGACCTTATCGTTGAGCGCACCCAAGCCGGACGCAAAGCAGCCATGGCAAAGGGCAAGAAAATGGGAAGGCCAAGGCTAAAGCGACACACTAAAGCCAAGGCTACAGCATCCCTCTACAAAAACGGAATGACCATAGATGAAATACAAAAACAACTAGGTATTAAATCGAAATCTTCGGTCTATAGATTTCTTCGCATCGATGGAATTGAACCAACCAGGAAACCATTTGTCAGAAAAAAAATAATTTAGAACAGCAACTAAACGAGGCTTACAGGTGGCTGTGGCTAGATATTAACAAATAAAACACATAGATTATGAAACAGAATCAAAACAACATAGATTGCGCTCCTACTAAGCAAGAGGAAGGAGTAGCAAAGTGCTTAATACAGATGTGCAAGGACTCCAATGCAGCTATTACTTCCTTTAGTATGGATTGCGAAGATGGCTACAAAGTGACGATTTCTGCTCGCAAGAAGGGAAAGAGGATATATAACGAGTTCTCTCTAGAAGAGTTCGAGGCAATCAAGGCTATGGCAGAAGAGAAACTTGCCCTAGCTGAGGACAAACAGAAGCTCCAGGACATCATCGATGTTTGCGAAAGCAATATTGCGGATGCAAAAGAAAATGAGCAGGAGCAAGAGAACCTTGATGATGAAGAAGAGCAGAATTAATTTGGTAATGCAATGCAACATTTTAACGGCAACAGACATCCTTATCTGTGAATATTCGATTCATAAGTAATATATAACAAAATCAAAATGAAGAAATAATGGATGCTTATTTAACTTATGCTGTAGGGGCAAAAGGTCATTTGGTACATGTGGACGATGTGCCAAATGGTGAAGCATGTGGTTGTACCTGCCCAGAATGCAGATCAAAGCTAATTGCCAAGAATAAAGGTCAACATAACCAACATCATTTTGCTCATGTAGGGGGAAGTGATTGCGTTGGTGCTGTTGAGTCTGCTCTACACTTAATGGCTAAAGAAATCCTTTCTGAAGGTAAGAAGATCATGTTACCTCGATATCCTTTACAGGTAGGTGGCGTCCGTCTTTTCCAAAGTGTTGATGTAGAGAGCTACTACAAAGAGCTCTCCCTTAGACCAGATTGTGTCGGAGACACTGCCGGGCAAAAGTTATGGGTAGAATTTAAACGCTCGCATGAAGTTGACACGGACAAAGCAGCCAAAATCAAATCAGCAAAAATAGAATGCGTAGAGATAGATATCAATAAATGCCCTCTGGATCCTTTAAAAATGAAAGAGTTCCTGGAAGAAAGTTCCGAAAACCGCCAATGGATATATTTTAAGGGACAAGAAAGCTTGAAAAGCGAGCATACGTCTTACAGCCATATCTCCAAAGATTATTCGTTTTCTACTGGATATTTGAACACTCCAGGAAGAGCTTCAAACGTATTTCTAGGTACACCCGAAGATTCAAAATATCACATCGTAACAGATGAGAATAATAGTAAGGTTATAAACTTAAGAACTCTCTCGTTTAAAGATTTCATTCCATCTATAAAATATAGATGTATAGCTTGTAAGCAAGAAGTAATTGTAAAAGAAGACAGCGTAGGACGTTTTTACTTTGTTCATAAAGGAGGCAAGAATAAATGTAGCTATAGTATCTACCTAAAAGAGGCAGCCAAAGCTCTTATAAAAGAAAAATTTGTTAGAGAAAAGAAGTTTTATATAACTCCTTTTGATAAGTTTTTCGACTTAAAAAGTCTTGGCTATACAGAGTGTATTGACGGGTCTAGTATAAAAAACTTTGAATATGATTTAGTCATAACGAGAAAGGGTAAAATTTCCGATGATTCTATTTATATACTACTGGATGAAAAAGGAAACAATAATTGTTCTATGCCAGGCAATCATTATAGAACTATAATAGTTCCTATTAACGAAGAAAGCATAATGTTGAGAAACCTTCGCTATAATGGGCAGTTAAATGCACCTGGCATAAAATATTTCAATTTCAATCCAAAGGTAGAAAAGAAAGAAGGAAAACCTACATTTACTTTGTATGCAGATGGGCATTATGATTTTAGCTATAATACGAAGAATGACAAGCCGCAACCTTCTGCTGTTTATAAAATGGAATTTGTATCAGAATTCGATAATGATAGAGATGCTAAAGAATTTGCCGTTCTTAAATGTTTGGAAGAAAACAGAATAGTATGTCCTTGCATTGTTTGCAACAACTTAACAAGAAATATTGAGGAAGATGATGAGTGCTTTATAGGTAAAATAGGAGATGTATCGTGTAAAAAATTTAAATTATACAAATTCATCAGAACACGCATATCCAGTAAATACAAGGATGCAAAAGTTAAAGTAACATCGCTTACCCCAGCAAAAGACGAAGGCACTTTGAAATTCATATAACGCACCCTAATAACATGCAATGTTTTTGCACGTTATTTAGGTGCGACAAAATTAAGAAAAGTTCGAACCATGCCTTTATTATCGCTCTTATCTAAATCTTCTTCATAAGCAGATTGCAAAGAAAGCCAAAAAGAAGCAGGAATGCCCAAAAAACGTTCTAAAGAAGAAGCAATCTCAGGACTTAAACATAACGTTCCATTCAAAAGTTTATCTAATTCAAACTCTTCAAGCCCTATTTTATGAGCAAAAAACCTTTTGGGTTACTCCCAAAAGAACTTGCCTATCGGTGATTTGTTCCTCCATAGTCGGATAATTAAGATGGAAAGAACATATAAAAAAGCATAAAAAGTTTCTGATTTTTCTCATAAACAAATTAGATTTTATATCTTTGCGCAAAATTAGAAACAATGACAGAACTATTGAGTATATTATACAAGCTGCGGATATTCACTTTGGATGAACTTTCTGAGGCTCTGAAAGGCAAGGTGAAATCGGTGGAAGCGTTGCTTGCTCGGTACAAGCAACAAGGGTGGATTGTGGCTATACGGCGCAATACCTATTGCATGAAGGATATTGCATCTGGCTTACCTGTTTGCGACAAGTATGAGATAGGAAGCCACTTGTCACCTACAGCTTGCATCAGTTATCACACAGCATTGGAATTTCATGGATTGGCTCATCAACCCTTCAATGAGGTTTTTGTGAAAAGCATGACTCGCTTCAATTCCTTTTCTTTCGAAGATGTGGATTATACCTATTGCCGACAAACAAAGGAAATCGTTGGTATGATGACACCCAAGGGAAACCCTTATGTGCGAGTAACGGATGTGGAGAGTACGTTGTTGGATTGCTTTGACCGTATCGACCGAGCTGGGGGCATTGAGGAATTGCTGCATTGCATGGAGGGTATCGTCTTGCTCAATGAGGAAAGGCTCATCGATTATCTCGCAAGGTACGACAAGGCATTCCTGTACCAGAAGACAGGCTATCTGTTGGAGCGAATCAAGGAACAAGCCAACATCTCAGAATCCCTCTTGGAACTGTGCCGAGCCAAGGGAACCAAAAGCGTCAAGTGGTTGACTAACAACGAAGAGTCGGATACATTTGTAAATAAATGGCGCATGTATGTGCCGCAAGAACTAACATCAAAGGAAGAATATGAACTCATATAACAAACAAGCTCTTGACATCATCGCCAAGGAGCAAGGCTTTATTCGCGACAACCTCGAAAAGGTGATGCGACTGGTGGAGATACTCAACTATTTCCATGACAGTCCTTTGCTGTCTAAATCTGCTGTTCGAGGATAAAGAGATGGTCAATAGAATAAAATTTCATCCAATGGCTTTGTGGAAGACAAGGAGTCGTTGAATGTTTTTCTGTAATTTTTGAAGATACCTTTCAAGGCATCATTCACATCAAAAAACTTTTGCATCATGTTCATCCAACAATCAACATAATACTTAGGTGAGCACTCTAACGACCACATTTCCCCGATGTCATCCATCAAAGCTTCATCAGGATGCTTTAGCAATGCTGCCCTCAAAGGTACGAAATGTTTTTGAAACAACCAAGGATTTTTGAAGATTATTTGTATTACGGTAATTACAATTTCAGTTATTACAGTTTTTTCCTGAGGGGGTATAAGGGTTTGAAGGTAGTAACAATCTGTTACTACTAATATTTATATATAAATATATATAATTATATATTTATATATACTTTTCTATACTTACATTTTAAAAGCGTGATATTGGGTCAAAATAAAACTGTAATAACTGAAATTGTAATTTGTAATCGATTTTTTAGCGGTATCGAGATGCATACATTCATTGCCCCTACAACTATGACTATCTCATCATAAAGCTATGAGTTATGACCCGCAAAACGACGAGTTATTTTCTTTAACACAATATGGCAGAAATGTTAATGGAATTTCACATAACTCTGCAAGGTGATTTTTGGTGGTGTAGGAAAAATGTAGTACCTTTGCACCTGTAATCAAGAACATTATTAATCACTAAAAAAACTAGAAAATTATGAAGAAAGAAACTTGGAAACAGATTTTTCAGATTGTACTCACAATCTTGACGGCGCTCGGCACTACCCTCGGAGTAACATCATGCATGGGGGCGTAACAGTTCATTATTAGTTACTCCCCCGCCCTTCTTCTTCCAGAAACGCTTACTGAAACTAAATTTCAACCACTAAAAAAAGCATGTGACTATCATTATCCACTTAGTAATAATTCAAGTTTCGCAAGTTCAGAAGTTAAATGAGTTAAAGAATTATAAACATTTATTCATATCAGCCGACATCGGATTTTATTCACTAACTTTGCATCAGATATATACATTAGAATTCTTTACAAACAATAAAATGGTGAATAAAATAACGACAATGGAGCAGGGAATGCAGCGACGCACCGAACTGCTCCTGGGAAAGGATAATCTTGAGAAAATTCAGAAGGCAAGAGTGCTCATCTTCGGTATCGGAGGAGTAGGATCATGGTGCGCTGAAGGACTCCTGAGAAGCGGCGTGAGAAACATCACAATCGTAGACAGCGACAGGGTATGCGTAACCAACTGCAACCGCCAGCTGATGGCTACAAGCCGAACCTTAGGCGAAGTGAAGGTAGAGGCGCTGCGCAACCGACTGCTCGAAATCAACCCCGATGCCAACATCACAGCCTATCAGAAAATATATCAGGCAGAAACTGCCGATGAATTCCACATGGAGCAATACGACTTCATCATCGATGCCATCGACTCGCTCAAGGATAAGGCTGACCTCATTCTGCGTGCCACTGCCCTGCCTAAGGAAATCACCTTTATATCTTCTATGGGAGCTGCCCTGCGCACCGACCCATTCATGGTAAGAAAATCTGAATTCTGGAAGGTGGATGGAGACCCACTGGCAAGAGCACTGCGAAAGAAATTCAAGAAGAACAAGACCTTCCCACGACGAAAATTCCAGTGCGTATACAGTGAAGAAAAACCGATGCAGAACCAGGGGGTGAACAAAGCCTGCGGCACGGGCGGATGCCTATGCCCGAAAGCCAAACTCATTAGCGGAGAGAGGGGTACCGATACTGCCGTATATGATGCTCCGGGCGACCAGCAACTGGTAGAACACGAATGGTGCTCTACTAAGGCACAGATCAACGGTTCGCTCTGTCACATCACCGCAACCTTCGGAATGGCTATCGCAGGAATGGTCATCAACCACATCATTGAATAACTGTTTTCTTTACAACAGTCACTTGAAAAGAAACTTACAAAACATACGAAAAAGGCGAGGCGCTTTCACAAGCTCCCCGCCTTTATTAATTATTCAAGTTTCGCAAAGTTCAGAAGTTTCTCGGGAGTAGTCTTATCGGCATTCGCCTCTATTCGTCTCTTCATATCTTCAAAGAATAAAAGTTAAATCCGATAAATCTTGTTAAACAAATTCTATCTTACCTCTTATGTTTATACCTTTGCACGCAAATTTATAATCACAAAGGACATTTTCATGTCCCAAAAAGGATAATATTTAATTTAAATAAGAGAAGAAAAATGAAAGAAAAAGCAGAAAGTTCAGTAGCCTGCAATCATCACAAAGTAGGCTTTCTGGGATTGCTCGTTACATTAGGCATTGTATTCGGAGACATCGGAACATCACCTCTCTATGTGATGAAGGCTATCCTGCATACGGGCGAAAGCATCAGCGAGAGCACCATCCTGGGCGCACTGTCATGCATCATCTGGACACTCACCCTCCAGACCACCATCAAATATGTATGCGTGGCGCTGCGTGCCGACAACAATGGCGAAGGAGGCATCCTCGCCCTCTATGCCTTGCTGCGCCGACTCAAGAGCAAGTGGATTTACCTACTGGCCATCATTGGCGCAAGCACCCTGCTGGCAGACGGAATCATCACCCCTGCCATCACCGTGACCACAGCCATCGAAGGACTCGAAAGCATCAGTCCCAACCTGCCAGTCATCCCCATCACCCTGGGCATCATCACCATCATCTTCTTCGTGCAGCGGTTTGGCACAGAGAGTATTGGCAAATCATTTGGCGTATTTATGCTGCTATGGTTCCTGCTGCTGGGCGTGGTGGGAGCTTTCAGCATCACGTCTTACCCATTGATACTGAAGGCTTTCAACCCCTATTATGCTGCCATGCTGCTGGCAAAATCGCCTGAATGGTTTCTGATTCTGGGTGCCGTATTTCTCTGTACTACCGGTGCCGAGGCTCTCTATTCCGACCTGGGACATTGCGGCAGAAAGAACATCGCCATCAGCTGGGGCTTCGTAAAGACCATGCTCATTCTCAACTATCTGGGACAGGGAGCATGGGTGCTGAATCATGCTGATACGGCACTGGCAGTGAATCCGTTCTTTGCCATCATGCCGCAGAGCATGCTGTTCTTCGCCATCATCATGGCCACGGGTGCGGCAATCGTTGCGAGCCAGGCACTCATCAGCGGAACCTTCTCCATATTGAGCGAAGCCATGAACCTGCACTTCTGGCCGCGCATGCGAATCAAGCATCCTACCCATGTTAAGGGGCAGCTCTATATCCCGATGATCAACCTCGCCATGTACATCGGCGTGGTTCTCATCATCCTGCTCTTCCGCGACTCCTCGCACATGGAGGCAGCCTACGGACTCGCCATCACCATCACCATGCTGATGACTACCCTGCTGCTCGGTTTCTACCTGCACAGCAAGGGAGTGGCACGGATTTTCACGATGCTGTTTATGGGCGCATACTGCATCATCGAAGCCATCTTCCTGACTGCCAATCTGTCAAAGTTTCTTGCAGGTGGATGGTGCACGATGCTCATTGGAGGAATCCTGTTCCTGATGATGTACGTGTGGGTGAAAGCCATGAAGATACGACGCCATTATATCAGCACCAAACCGCTGGATGATTATTATCAGATTATCTCCGACATCAAGGCCGACGAGAGCATCCCTAAGTACGCTTCCAACCTGGTTTATGTGAACCACGCCAACAAGGAAGGTGCCGTAGATGACAAGTTGCTCTACTCCATCATCAACAAGCAGCCGAAACGTGCTGACCATTACTGGCTTATCAACATGGAGTTTGTTGACACTCCTGACACGCTGGAGTACAACTGCGAGACCCTGATTCCCGACACCCTCTACAGCGTAACCATGCACATTGGTTTCCGCATAGAGCCTAGGGTGAGTCTCTATCTGCGACAAGTGGTGGAAGATCTGATAACAGACGGAAAGGTAGATTTGCGAAGCACCTATCCTTCGCTGCGCAAATACGGAATTCCGGGCGATTTCCGATTCATCATCATTCACCGCGTATATTACCCGGAGAGTTCAGATAATCGCCAACAGAACCTGCTGATGAGTATCTACGCTCTTATCAGCAAGATAGGTATTGACGAGCCTAAGGCATTGGGCCTCGACACTTCCATGGTAGTGGTAGAAAGAGTGCCGCTCATCATCAACCATCCGGTCATGAAGGACAAGGTCATTAAGGTCATTAAGGATTCTGAAACATCACAAAGCTGACAATAAGCAAAAAGGCGAGGCGCTTTCACAAGCTCCCCGCCTTTAACCTATTAGCTAGAAGATTATAGCTAACAACTAACACAAAACCTTATAACTATTTTTCTAATCTTAATCGTTATTTGAACCTATGAACGAACATTTTTTTTAATTAGAGGATAGTCTTAACAGCCTCCAGCATGCCCTTCTCCTGAATAAGGTCAAGATCTTTCTTAACCAACTCGGTAAGGCCAGGAACTGTCTTGTTCAAATCCTCGTGCCAGATATAGTCGAAGCCCAATACGCCCTCAGCTACCTTCTGGGTATCGCCGGTAGCCCAAAGCTCGGTGAGCTTGTCCATAATCTTCTGGTCATCGTTTGGCTGGATAGGAGCACCATCCTCGCGAACACCACCCTTATAGTAAGTGATGATAGCAGCGAGACCGAATACCAAACCCTGTGGCAACTCGCCCTTACGCTCAAGATAAATCTTGACACCTGGCAGGTCGCGAGTCTCAAACTTAGGGAATGAGTTGAGCATGATGCTGGTTACCTGATGATCTACGAATGGATTCTCGAAACGCTCCAATACGTCAGAAGCGAACTTCTGCAGCTCATCCATAGGGAGGTTCAGCGTCTGCATCAACTCCTCGAACTGTACCTTGTGGATGTACTTGCCCAATACCGGGTGCTCGCAGGCATCGCGAACAATGTTTACACCGCTGAGGTATGTAACAGGGCTCAATACGGTGTGAGGACCATTGAGGAGAGTAACCTTACGCTCGTGGTATGGCTTCTCATTATCTGTGATAAGCACGTGGAGACCTGCCTTATGAGCTGGGAACTCCTCCTGCATCTGCTCTACTGTCATATTTTCTGCCTTCTCGATAACCCAGAGGTGGAAGCTTTCTGCCTTAACCACGAGGTTGTCCTTGTAGCAAACCTTCTGCTGAATCTCCTTGATGGTATCGCGTGGGAAACCAGGAACGATGCGGTCTACCAATGTAGCGCAAACGTAGCAGTGGTTGGTGAACCACTCCTTGAAGCCCTCGTAATCAGCACCCATATCGCCCTTCCAGAGCTCGATATACTGATAGATGCACTCCTTGAGGTGGTGACCGTTGAGGAAGATCAGCTCACATGGCATCAGGATCATACCCTTGGTTGGGTCGCCCTCGAAGAACTTGTAGCGGTGGAACAAGAGCTGAACCAACTTGCCTGGATAAGAAGCTGCAGGAGCATCTGTAAACTTGCAAGAGTCATCGAATGCGATACCAGCCTCTGTAGTGTTAGAGATGATGAAACGCATCTCTGGCTGCTCAGCCAAAGCCATAAATGCCTGGTTCTGAGAATATGGGTTCAGTGCACGGCTGATAACGTCGATACGCTCCAATGTGTTGATAGCCTGGCCGTTCTCCTTACCCTGAAGGTTTACGTGATAGAGGCAGTCCTGACCGTTCAGCCAGTCAACCATACCACCAGCCAATGGCTGAACTACAACGACAGAACCGTTGAAGTCGGTTTTCTTGTTCATATTCCATACAATCCAATCTACGAATGCACGGAGGAAGTTACCTTCACCAAACTGAATGATTTTCTCTGGAGCGACGCTCTTAGGAGCAGTGCGCTTGTTTAATGCTTTTAGCTCTTTCATGATTTGTTTATTTTGTCTTTATTATTTTACTTTTCGTTTTAAATTCCAATCTATTCATCAGATTGTTTTTTTCTGAGTGCAAAGGTAGTAAATATTTCGTTTGATTGTTCCAAAAACAGCGAAAAACTTCACGCAAACCTTTACGCTCCACTCCGGTTCTATACCTTATTATATATATAACTGCACAGGCACGAAATAAAGAAGTAGGGATTTTCCCCCACCCCTTTAGGGGAAATCCCGACCGTGGAAGCAAAAAACATCGTATCTTTGCACCAGAAAAAAGAAACATGAAGTATAACAATTAAAAGATATACGATTATGAAACGAATGATAATAGCTCTGGTAGCCATGTTCATGATGACATTCACTACCGCTTCTGCAATGAGTTATGAGCAGGCAAGACAGCAGGCTCTCTTCCTGACAGACAAGATGGCTTACGAGCTCAATCTTACGGAAGACCAGTATGAGGCAGCTTACGAGGTGAACCTCGACTACCTGATGAGTGTAGATACATACGATGACCTGTATGGTGCTTACTGGCGCCAGCGCAATATGGATTTGAGCTATATCCTGCTCGACTGGCAGTATAGAACATATATCAATGCCACCTACTTCTACCGTCCGCTTTACTGGAATGCGGGCTACTGGCACTTCGGCATCTACGCCCGCTATCCTCGCCGCGACTATTTCTACTTCGGTCGCCCTCACTTCTACGTATCTTACCGTGGAGGTCATAGCTGGCGAGTAAACGGAAACAGAAGCTGGTATCACGGAAGAAGTTTTGGCGGCCCTCACCCTGGTGGACATCCTAGAGTAGGTATGAGAGACGGATTTAACCGTGGTGATTACGGCAGAGGAAGATCTTTCGGAAATCTGAACCGCGAGAACAGACCTCAGATGAATCCAAACCGTGGTTTCGGTAATGCAAGCCGCCCTAACAACAACGCTGGCTTCGGAAACAGCAGCCGCCCTCAGAACGGAGGCTTCGGAAATAACAACGGAGGCTTCGGCAACAGCAGCAACCGTGGCTTCGGCAATAGCAACAGTCGCCCTAACCGCGGTTTCGGCAGCAGCAACAGCAGCACCAGCAACAACCGTGGTTTCGGAAACAGCAGCCGTGGTTTCGGAAACAGCAGCTTCGGAAGCGGAAGAAGTAATATCTTCGGGGGCAACCGCAGCAGCATGAGCCGTTCATTCAGCAGCGGGTCTGGCAACCGTGGCGGCGGATTCACCCCTCGCTCTTCTACACCAAGCAAGAACAATGGCGGTGGAAGCTTCGGACACAGAAGATAAGAAAAGAGAAAGAGTTATAATTTCAAGTTTATAAAGACAGAGAGTTAAGAAAATCAAGACCTCAAGTAAGAGAGTAAGAAAATCAAGACCTCAAGCAAGAGAGTAAGAAAAATCAAGTACAAAAAATGGGAATTTGCATCGGTTCATACCATCCGCAAATTCCCATTTTTATTTTATCAACTTTCAGTAAAAGTTTTACTCCAATCCGAAGAGCGATTTCAAACCGCCATCTACGCCCGAGAATCCCATGAAGGCGAGGCTGAGGAGCGCTGCAGTTACCATGACGATAGCTACGCCCTGCATGCCCTTAGGAATACGGACCAGAGCCTGCTGCTCGCGAATGCCGGCAAAGACAATGAGAGCCAGAGCAAAGCCGAGAGCTGTAGAGAAGGCGTAAACCACGCTCTCCAGGAGATTGTAGTCCTTCTGGATAACCAGGATGGCTACACCCAGCACGGCACAGTTGGTAGTAATCAGAGGCAGGAAGATACCGAGCGCCTGATAAAGCGCAGGAGAAACCTTCTTCAGGATAATCTCTACCATCTGAACCAAGGCTGCAATCACGAGGATGAATGCCAGGGTCTGGAGATATTGCAATCCGAACGGATCGAGTACATACTTCTGAACACACCAGGTAATGATGGTTGCCAGGGTCAGGACAAAAGCGATGGCACCACCCATACCGATGGCTGTATCAACTTTCTTCGATACGCCCAGGAATGGACAGATACCGAGAAACTGCGACAAGACGATGTTGTTGACGAATATCGCAGAGATAAATATCAATAAATATTCCATAATTTCTATTTTATTTCATTGATTTGAAGCGATGCCTACGCTTACTTCTTTACCTTATTAAATATAGCAATGATGTATCCCAAGGTGAGGAAAGCTCCAGGAGGCAGGATGAACATCAGAATGTTGGTAGTCTCCGGCAACAGAGTGATACCGAATACACTACCTGCACCGAGTATCTCGCGGGCACTACCCAGGATGGTCAAACCGAGGGTGAAACCCAAACCGCAACCAATGCCATCGAAGAGGCTGGCAATAGGCGAATTCTTGGCAGCAAAGCTCTCTGCTCTACCCAGGATGATACAGTTTACTACAATCAGCGGAATATAAATACCCAGCGCCTGATTGATGCTGTCGGGAGCATAAGCGCTCATCAACATCTGAAGGATGGTTACGAAGGCTGCAATCACTACGATGAAAACAGGGATGCGAACCATATCCGGGGTAATCTTCTTGATACAGGAAATAACAAAGTTGGTACAAATCAGCACCGCCATGGTAGCCAATCCCATAGAGAGACCGTTGATGGCGCTGGTTGTTGTAGCCAAAGTAGGACACATACCGAGAAGCAACACGAAGGTTGGATTCTCCTTGATGAGTCCGTTCATCAAAATCTTAACATTACTCATATCGGTTTATCCTTTCTTTTCGTTATGTTCAACTTTAGATGCACCACTCTCTGCATCTGCTTTCTGAGATGCACCACTCTCGCCGTCTACGCTCTTACCTGCATAGGCAGCGTAAGCCTGATTGATAGCCTTGAGGAAGGCGCGGCTGGTGATGGTAGAAGCGGTAATGGCATCTACGGCATTGCCACTCTTATCGTCCTTAGATACGTGGAGGTCGCCATCCTTTGGAGTCTTACCGATGATGCTTCCCTTTCCGTCCTTCTGGAACCAGGTAGCAGCCTTGGCACCCAGACCTGGAGTTTCTGAAGCCTGAAGCACGGTATAACCCATAATCTTGCCCTCTGTATCGAAACCTACGAGCACCTTCAGGTCGCCACCGAAACCACCGGTAGTACTCTCTACGGCTGCACCCAGCTGCTTGCCGCTCTTGTCAGAGCACTTGTGGATGGTGAAAGAGAATTCCTTACCGCCAAACTCCTGCTTTACCTCTTCCGGTTCAGCCACCTGGAGATCTTCTGTACCCATCACGCTCTTGATACCGGTAGCCAGACTCTGTGCTGCCTTCTCGGCGATAGGACCAGATGTAAGATGATTGATATATGCAAGCACGGCACCTACGATGAGCGCTACGCCCACCAGCACAAGCACCATGTTCTTCAATGATGATTCTAATTTCTGCATGTCTCTGTCCTCCTTATTTCTTAGCTGGCTTCTCACCGAAGCGCTTTGGTTTAACGTATGTGTTAATAAGAGGTGTGAACGCATTCATGATGAGAATGGCGAACGACATACCTTCAGGATAGCTACCCCAGTTACGGATGATGACGGTCAGCAGACCGATGCATACACCGTAGATAAGCATGCCCTTGTGGGTCATCGGAGAGGTTACATAATCAGTAGCCATAAAGATGGCACCGAGCATCAGACCACCACTGAAGATGACAGCCAGAGGATTGGCATAAACAGGATTAGCCAAATGCATCAAACCGCTGAAAACGAATACGGTAACGATGATGCTGACTGGAATATGCCAGGTGATGACCTTCTTCCAGAGCATGTAAGCCAAACCGAGCAAGAGGGCGAATGCACAAACCTCACCGGTAGTACCGGCACCGAAGGTATCGCCAGTGGCACCGAAGAGCAGGCTCAGCGCATCAGGCAACTGGTTGAGAACAGAAGCATCGCCAGTCTTGATGGCGGTCTTCATGATAGCCAGCGGAGTAGCACCGGTTGTAGCATCAGTATAGCTGAGCATCTGTCCGGCAACAGGCCATGAAGTCATCTGGGCAGGGAAGCTGACGAGCAGGAAGCAACGGCCTACCAAAGCGGGATTGAAAGGGTTGTTACCCAGACCGCCGAAGCTCATCTTACCTACACCGATGGCAAACAGGGCACCGATGATGATGATCCAGAGAGGAAGGTTACTTGGCAAGTTCATGCCGAGCAAGAGACCGGTAATGATGGCAGAACCATCGAGCAAGCTGGTCTCCTCCTTCAGGAGATATTTTGTAATTGCCCACTCAAAGAAGACGCAGGCTGCCACAGAGGTGAGCAGTACGACTGCTGAACCCAAGCCGAAGAAATAGAAAGAAGCGAGGATGGCAGGCACGAGAGCGATAATCACTCCGTACATGTTCTTCTCTACGCTCTCATTTCCATGAGCGTGTGGCGATAATGAAACGATTAATTTTCCCATTTTATCTTTTAAATTCTTTCTTAAATGAAATTCATTCTTGATGTGAACGCTTACTTCTTAGCGTTGCGAGCTCTGATAATGCCCATTACCGCACCCTTACCATTGATAATATTATCGAGGATAGGACGATGTGAAGGACAGGTGAACTGGCATGAACCGCAGGCAATGCAGGATGTTACCTCTTCTGCCTCAAGGCGCTCATAATCCTTCACTACGCTCAGGGTAGCGAGCAAATATGGCTCCAGGCCCATTGGGCAGGCATCCACACACTTGGCACAACGGATACATGGCTGAGCCTTCTTGCGGTGAGCATCGGCATCAGTCAATACGGTGATGGAGTTGGTACCCTTGGTTACAGGCACATCGAGACTGATTACAGCCTTACCCATCATCGGACCACCAGCCAACACCTTGTTGTCGCCCTCTGGCAAACCGCCGCAATTCTCAATCATCTGAGAGAATGGAGTACCCATACGTACGAGGAAGTTGCCTGGGTTCTTCACCTGCTTACCGGTAACGGTAGTATAGCGCTCGAAGAGAGGTTTATTCTTCATAACTGCCTGATAAACAGCGAAGGCAGTACCTACATTCTGAACAATTGCTCCAACGTTGACAGGGATAGCTGGAGGAGCAGGAACCTGGCGGCGGATAACCGCATCTACCAACTGCTTCTCACCACCCTGTGGATATTTCTTGGCTAGAGGAACTATCTCGATACGAGAATCATTGGCTGTCTTCTCCTCGAAGAGTTTGATGGCAGCAGGTTTGTTATCCTCGATACCGATGTAGCCCTTCTCTACCTTAGCCGCCTTCATCAGAAGGTTCAAACCAACAAGAATCTCATCGGCATGCTCCATCATCAGACGATAGTCGGCTGTAATGTAAGGCTCGCACTCTACACCGTTGATGATGACGCACTCAGCCTTGGCTCCTGGAGGAGGACAAAGCTTGATGAAGGTAGGAAAACCGGCACCACCCATACCAGTGACACCTGCTACCTTGATGCGGTTTACGATTTCCTCTGGAGTAAGCTCAGTATGAGCCTCAAGCGTCTCGAGTTTATCAGAGCGGTCGATACTCTCCTCCCACTCATCGCCTTCTACATTAATAATGATGCAAGGCTTGCGATAACCTGTAGCATCAATAGATGTATCTACCTTGAACACGGTTCCTGAAACGGAACTGTAAATAGGAGCACTCACAAAACCACCCGCCTCAGCGATGAGTGTACCCACCTTCACCTTGTCGCCCTTGGCAACTACAGGCTTGGCAGGAGCACCGATGTGCTGACCAAGTGGGAAAATAGCCTGCTTAGGGAGAGGAGCTACCTGAGTAGCCATCTCGGCAGTAATCTTATTCTCTTCTGGGTGAACTCCACCAATTCTAAAAGTTCTCAAATTCATGATTATTCCTCCTTTTTCTTAACTGGGAAATTAACTTTTACGAGAGCACCTGTTGGGCATTCGTCAACACACTTGGTACACATGCGGCACTTATTGAAGTCAACATAAGCCACATTGTTCTCTATCGTAATAGCATCAAACTTGCAGACTTTCTGACACTTACCGCATCCGATGCAAGCAACGCTACAAGCCTTCTTGGCAACAGCACCCTTGTCGTGGTTTACGCACTGAACGTAAACTCTACGGCCCTTAGGACCCTTCTTGCGGAGCTCGATGATATGACGTGGACAAGCGTTGGCGCAAGCACCACAACCCGTACACTTTTCTTCATCAACCTCAGGAATGCCAGTTTCAGGATTGATAGAGATTGCTCCAAACTGGCAGGCAGCCACGCAATCGCCACAACCCAGACAGCCGAATCCGCAGCCTGTTTCGCCAGCGCCACATGAATTCATAGCTGCACAAGTGTGCAAACCATCATACTCGGCAATGCGAGGACGATTCTCGCAAGTACCATTACAACGAACCACAGCCACCTTTGGCTCGGTATTGGCTACTGCCATACCTAAAAGGTCGGCTACCTTGCCCATCACGTCGGCACCACCTACCGGACACATCAGTCCATCGATGGAACCGGCATCAGCACCCTTCACCAGAGCTGCAGCCATACCGGAACATCCGGCAAAACCGCAACCACCACAGTTGGCACCTGGCAGAATCTCTCCTACCTGGCCCAAGCGAGGGTCTTCTTCGACGGCAAACTTCTTAGATACTCCGAAGAGAACCAGCGCTGCAATCAGCGCGATTGCTCCGAGAACTAAGACAGCAATCAAAATAAAATTCATAATTTTTTGTGTTTTGTTTTGTTATTTTCTTTGTTTTAAATAAGAGTTCTCCACTTAAACTACAGAAGCACATCACGTACCCTATGATTCAATAGAGAAGCTCAGTTTGTTTTTAAGTTTGTTTCTGAATAAGTAGAGCACCACATAGTATGGAATGAGAATGCCCAATGCCGAGAGCGCTGCGGCTCCCTCTGAGTGAGTACCTTTCAGTACACCCACCAAAGCGATCACCATCAGTATCAGCGGCAAGAGATAGCCATAGAAACTGGCTCTGAAGCCTACAGCCGAATCAGCAGTCACCACCACGCTATCGCCTTTGTGGTAGAGAGACGCCTCTGAGGTAGAAACCTCAATCATCTTCTCTTTCGATTCAGATGCAGTACAATGAGCAGCCACCTTGCAAGCGCTGCAGGCTGACGACTGTACGATGCGAATGCACACACAACCTTCTTCTACGCTTTCTACGATGCCAGAATGTTTTATCTTGTTATTCATTTGTAATGTTGAGATTGCATTTTTGCAATTCAAGTGCAAAGATACTATATTATTTAGAAATGGCAAACAAAATCGAAAAGAAAATATAAAAAAAGAAGCGTAAACGTTATCTATACCCTGGAATCAGGCAGTTTGAGAACAAATTAAAAGCAAAAATGCTTTTTTTTAGCAACTTCTTTTGGTGATATCAATTTTTTATGTATCTTTGCATTGATTATTAAAGAATTGATATGGAAACATTAGAGCAAACAATCATGCAAGTAGAGCGCTTTATCAGAAAAGTAGCTCAAAAGTTCCCAGCGCCAGAATCTGACGACGAGACTTCTCAAATGACCGACATCCACGTAAGGGTTTCGCAAGACAGTGGCGAACTCCTGGCCTTTGACGACGATGACAACGAGATTACCCGCTGCGTTGTTGAGCAATGGATAGAAAACAAGGATGAAGACTTCTACGACGAGGTAGCAAAGCTGCTTCGCGATGTATTGCGCAAACAGGCTGATATCATAGATCATCTCGGCATCCTCAAGCCATACAGCTTTGTGCTAGAAGATGACGATAAAGAGCATATTGGCGAGCTCTATCTTGCTGACGATGATACGATCATTGTAGGTGGTGACTTGATGGAGAATATGGACAACGATCTGGATAACTTCCTGAACGACCTGCTGAAAGAATAAAAAAAACAGGATGAAAGGACTACCCGCTCCCCCATCCCAACAAAATAAAAAACCGTTGTACTCTCTCCTATCGAGTACAACGGTTTTTCTGTTTTTAACGGTCTTTCCGTTTATATCATCTAACCAATCTAAAAAGAAATTTTCTTTTTCTTACCTTTACTTTCGTTTCCTACACGGTCGAGAGCAGTTACTACATACACATATTTCTTGCCACTCACATAAGGGATGCGATAGAAATTATCATAAGTTACTGCCTGGAGTGCAGAAACATCATTGAGATTTACCTTAGCTCCTTTCTCAAAACGGTAGATAGCAAAACGGTTCACCTGATCGCCCCACTTTTTCTTGCTAGCCTTAGGAGCCTTCCATACCAGCAGCGGACCTTTCTCGGTCCACATCAGCTTGACACCCTTTACCCCCTTTGGTGCCTTATTATCAAGGAAAGGCATAGAGGGTGGCAATGCTGGATACTTCCAATAATTGTTGCGGAGTGTATGTCCGATATTACCTACATTATCGGCAGCAGTCTGCGCATACCAGAGCACAGTGCCCTTCACATTGCGCATCTGCTGATGCAAGCGGTGTTTGGCAGGCAACTGATGACTGCGCGGATTGACTGGGTCAGCAAACTTGGCTGTACGCTCTATATCTTCACCTATATATAATGGGCGGTTGCCAGCATGCTTATTCCACCAGGTTATGAGCGTTTTGTAATCGGCAGCACGATTGCCTATCTCCCAATAAATCTGAGGCACACAATAGTCTATCCAACCATTATTCACCCAAAGCAATACATCTGCATAAAGATCATCATAATTCTGGAGGCCGAAGGTTTCAGAACCATTAGGATCGGTACGCTTGTTGCGGTAGATGCCGAATGGAGAAACACCAAACTTGACCCAAGGCTTAACGGCATGAATGGATTCGCTGAGCTGCTTTACAAACCGGCTCACGTTATCACGGCGCCAATCACCGATGTTTCGCATGCCGCGCGACTGCTGGCTGAAGAGCTGCTGATCAGGAATCTGACGTCCGGCCTCTGGATATGGATAGAAATAATCATCAATATGGAATCCATCAACATCATATCGGCTTACAATGTCCACAGCCACCTCGCAAATATAGTCGGCTGCAGCCTGCAACCCAGGGTTCAACAGCGTCAGCTTGCCATACTGAAAACAGAGATCAGGACGCCTCTTCACGATATTCTTCGGCGAAACCTGCTCATAAGAAGTTACGCTATGCTTGGCACGATAAGGATTAATCCAGGCATGAAGCTCCATGCCACGATTATGACACTGCTCTATCATCCACTGCAACGGATCCCAATAAGGAGAAGGAGCCTTTCCCTGCACCCCCGTAAGGAACTTGCTCCAAGGCTCTAAATCACTCTTATACAGAGCATCACACTCGGCTCGAACCTGAAAGATAATCGCATTCACGCCATCCTTCTGCAGTTCATCAAGCTGTCTGGTAAGCATCGCCTGGATCTGCTGCGTACTCTTGCCCAGATACTGTCCGTTAACACACTGTATCCAGGCTCCACGAAACTCTCGTTTGTTCTGAGCCATCATTGTTGCCGACGACATCAGCATCATTGCAACTACGAGCATCAAAATCGCTTTCAGTCTTTTCATCTGTTATCTGTTATTTATCAATTTCATTTTTTCCTTTTCATTCTACAGTTTGTTCTTCATCCCTCAGCTTCGGGAGTGAAATATGGTATCTTACAGCCAGCAATCGGATGGCGCAAACCACACAGAAAGCTACAATTACCGTAATATAGAGGCTCACACCCAGATAGCTCAATCCCCAATAAGCCAAACCACCGGCGACACAAGCCATCGCATAAATCTCCTTTCGGAAGATGACCGGCTCTTCATTAAGAAGCACATCGCGGATAACACCGCCTGCAGCACCCGTGATACAGCCCATGATGATGGCTACCCAAAAAGAGAAACCACATTCGAGCGACTTCTGGATGCCCGCAATATTGAAAAGCGCCAAGCCCAAGGTATCAAACAGAAACCAGGTATTGTCAAGACGCTTAAGATAGCGGTGGCAAGCAATCACTACCAACTGCGCAAACAGCGTACAAATCAGGTAGATAGGGCTCAACATCCAAAACGGCCGCACACCAAGCATCACATCTCGTATGGTTCCACCACCTATGGCTACAGCCACACCACAAACAAAACCGCCCAGCCAATCATAGTGCTTACTTGCTGCCAGGCGAATGCCCGAAAGGGCAAAAGCAAATGTACCGATGAATTCTATCACACTATGAAGCGTGAGCACGAATTCAGGATCGCCATGTATCATCATTTTCTCGTATCAGTTAGTTGCTCTAAATATCAATCCCTAATTATCTATATATCTATTCTAAATCACTAATTCTTGAATCTTTCTCCCCAACAGGTAACCATCCAGTTGTAGAGGCGCTCCTCGGAAGGCGAATGCTGCGCATGCCAGAAGCGGGCATCCTTCAGTTCGTCTGGCAGATACTGCTGCTCTGTGAAATGTCCAGGATAATCGTGAGGATACTTATATCCGTCATGATAGCCCAAATCTTTCATCAGTTTGGTAGGAGCATTGCGGATGTGCAGCGGAACAGGCAGATTACCCGTTTGCCGTACAGTAGCCAGCGCATCATTAATGCCCAGATAAGCACTGTTGCTCTTCGGACTCGTGGCCAGATAAACCACAGCCTCAGCAAGAGCGATACGCGCTTCGGGCCACCCTATCTTCATCACCGTATCGAAGGCAGCATTGGCAAGCAGGAGTGCATTCGGATTGGCAAGTCCCACATCCTCAGAGGCACTAATCACAACCCTACGGGCTATAAACTGCGGGTCTTCTCCTCCTTCTATCATCCTCGCCATCCAATAGAGCGCAGCATCGGGATCGCTTCCGCGAATACTCTTGATAAAGGCTGAGATAATATCATAATGCATCTCACCCTGTTTATCGTAAGCCAGCGGATTCTGCTGCAACTGCTCTTCTACCATCTTGTCGGTAATCACAATCTCTGAAGATCCGGCAGATTCTACCACCAGTTCCAGAATATTGAGCAGTTTTCGGGCATCTCCACCACTATATCGCAGCAGCGCGCCCGTCTCTTCCAACTTAATATTCTTTTCTCTGAGTTCTACATCCTGCGTAATGGCACGATGCAGAAGCCCTTCAAGATCAGCCTTTCCGAGCGGTTTGAGCACATAGAGCTGACATCTGGACAACAGCGGCCGAATCACCTCGAATGAAGGATTCTCGGTGGTAGCACCTATCAGCGTAACAATACCCTTCTCTACCGCACCCAAAAGCGAATCCTGCTGACTCTTGGAGAAACGGTGAATCTCATCAATAAACAATATAGGAGAAGCCGAATTAAAGAATCTACCACTCTTTGCTCTTTCTATCACCTCGCGGACATCCTTTACGCCACTGGTCACCGCAGAGAGGGTGAAGAACGGCACCTTGATGGTTTGTGCCACGATTTGAGCAAGGGTAGTCTTGCCCACTCCAGGGGGTCCCCAGAGGATAAAAGAGGATATGCGCCCTGCATCAATCATCTTGCGCAGCACGGCCCCCTCACCTACCAAATGCTGCTGCCCTACATAGTCAGCAAGCGTGTGAGGTCTCATTCTTTCAGCTAACGGTTCACTCATAGTACGTGCAAAGGTAATGAAAAAAATCGAATTCCAAATAAAAAAGTGACCAAAAACACAAAAAAACAGCAAGAAAATTTGGATATATAAAAAGAAGTACTTACTTTTGCACACACAAACACAATTGAAGATGAATAAAGATAAAATATTAACACTGAAGAATGTTACTAAAAGTAGCATTTGGGAATTGCAGGAGAACGATGTGTTCCGTCTTTGGGAAGCAGCAGAAAAGGATGCTGACCTCAAGGATTACCAGAACAAGTATATCGCAGTGATCCGCAGCGCATTCGAAATGGAACCAGTGACGGTAGACCGTCCTGAAGTGATTGACAAACTGATGGCACGCGGCTTTAAGATTGGCACTTTCCGTATCAACGACAAGAAAGAAAAATATGCCATCAAAAAGCGCCCTATCATGCGTGTTACTGATCTTACTTACGAAAATGTAAGTCACATCACCGCCAATAAGCTCATCGAACTCTTGGAGCGCAACTTTGGTGGTGGCTGGGAGAGTCTGCCTCAGAGCATCCAGGACATCATCGAAAGTAATTTCGACATCAGCACAACTACTCTTCCTGCTGACCGCCTGAAAAAGCCAGGAGGTCTGTACGAGAAAAAGCTCGCCGATGACTACGAAGTGCTCGTGGTACCAAAAGGTTCTTGGGTAGAAGCTATCTTTGCCAAGGAGAAGCCAAAGGTAGAAAAGGTTCGCATGAGATTCGAAGATGAGAATGATTTGAAACGCAACGACGACCTGCTCGACCCAGACGAGGATGAAGACGAGGATGCACCAGAAATCGAGGATCACTACAACGATCCAGATGAGGATGACGATGCATTCGATGACGACAAGCTTACTGAGGAAAGCTACCGTACTACCTTCGAAGACCCGGAGAACCTCGGTCTTGATGATGCAGAAGACGTAGCCGACGATGATTATTAATTCAGTTTATACATTATTATAATATAAAGAGAAATGAACGCATTAATTGGATTTGTTGCATTAATCGCTGTGGGCCTCGTAGGTTGGGCGATTGCAGAATTTAAGTACAAGGCTTTCACTTTCACCCGTTCAGAAAAGGACATCGAGGAAGAGAAAGAGCTTGAAGAGCAGAAACGCGCAGAGGGTTTCAAGGAGATGAACATCCGCGACATCATGCGCAAAAACTCAACCAATGGTTATAACGCCGTAGGTTAGTATTATGTTAATTTACCTATGCTTATGATACAGTATATCATCATAGCAATCATATTGGCGGCATGCATCACGTATGCCGCCATTTGTATCTACCGCTCCATCAAACAAGCACGAGAGTGTAAAAACTATCAATGTTCAGGTTGCCCGTTCGTTGAGAAATGCCAAAAGAATAAAAAGAAAGAGGCTACTCAGCGGAAAGAACAAGAGTAGCTCTCATAAAAGAGCTGCTAAAACTACTTTTACAGTCATGCAGCGAGGAAACCAGACAAAAATTAAAGCATTTCAGAACCCGTTCATTATGAGCAAGATACAAAGAAAGTGATTGTTTTAATTAAAAAAGTTGCATAAAAATTTGGTAGAACCAATAAAAAGTAGTACCTTTGCACTCGCAAATCAGAAATGATTGTTCTACACAAGGTGTCTTAACCGAGCGGTTAGGTAACGGTCTGCAAAACCGTGTAGAGCGGTTCGACTCCGCTAGACACCTCATAAAAAAGGAAGTTCTTCAATAAGGACTTCCTTTTTTCATATCTACTCTCCCCCCATTTTCATTCCTCATTTCTAGGTATTCATCAAAACCCCCATTTTTAGGTATTGCACAATTATAAAAATCTTCGTACCTTTGCAACCGTAAATGATAAACATCAGAACTGAGGTTATCCTACGAGTAGGAATAGCCCCTTGCCAAAAGCAATTCTGGTGAACGTTTGAAACTTTTAGATAATTGAGACAAAGATAGAAATTAAAATCTTGTTCGCTAATAGAAATAATTCATAATGTTTTTGTATAATATGAAAAGGGGTGCTTGTGAAAGTACCCCTTTTATGTATAGGTTTACTACATGGCGATGCATTTTGTTCTATGTCACGACGCACAGACTTCTACATCGCCATGTAATTTCAAAGATATCGGGAGTTTTAAAAAAGCCTGTTACTATTTGATTTTAGCACCAAATGACTTGACAAACTTAATCTTCTTGCCTTTTGCGATGATTGGCTTCTTCCATTCACCACCCAAAATACGGATAACAGCCTTCTTGCCTACAGGAACCGCATCTACAGCCTTCTGCAAATCCATGAAATTGCCCCGACCTTCTGCAGAGACTACATAATCATAATGGCAGACATGAGACTTCAGCGCTGGCACCTGCTCAGCTACAGCATCAGCAAGCGCACCGGCAACCACACGTGCACCATATACATTATAATGGGTATTATCTTTCTTACCCTTAGGAACCTGCGGATTCTCGCCAGGCATAAACCACATATGTAATTTGCGGCTGCCTTCAATACCCATGCCCGTTTCTATATCGTGGGTAATCTTGGTAGCATCAACAAACGGAACATTCAGCTGCTTTGCTACATTGTGGGGAGCTATCACATAAGCTCCATGGGTATCGATAAGGGTATCGCTATTAATCTGTTCCTTTCCATCATATACTTTATTGCGAAGCTTCTCGTCATCATCATTCTTCAATTCTGCAGAATAATAGCAGCGACGAACCACCGCATTGAACAGTACAGGAATGCCGCCCTTAGCACGGGTCTCATTTACATATCTGGCAAGGTTTGCATCAAAAGTAGATCCCGGATCAGTATGACGGTCAGGCATTGACTTCTCATCGTTATGCCCAAACTGAATAAACACATAATCACCTGGCTTTATTCTATCCAAAACCTTTTTCCATCTTCCTTCATTGATAAAGCTCAAAGAAGAACGACCATTAACAGCATGATTGTCAACAATCACCTTGTCATCAAAAAAGCCTTGCAATACCATCCCCCATCCTCGCTCTGGATTATTTCTAAAACCACCTTTCTCGGCAGCAGTAGAATCACCTATTACAAAAATCGTTGTTGTCTTTGTGCTGGATGTCATCAGCAACGCCAGTATGAATACACATAAAATAGCTTTTATTTTTTTCATTTGTCTGTAGTTTTTAGAATTTACTAAAATTATAGTTAGGCATACACGCTAACACATAAAAAGCTCTCGCCCTGCCGCACTGCATATTCACATATACGAGCACGAGAGGACGAGAAAGAGAGTATTATTTATTTACTTTGGCTATCAATTCCTCGGCAGTAACCAAGGTTTGTTCGCCAGTTTCCATATTCTTAAGCGTAACCTTGCCCTGAGCCATCTCATTCTCACCTGCAAGCACCACAAACGGAATATTCTTGGCATTGGCATAGCTCATCTGCTTCTTCATCTTCGCCTTATCAGGGAAGATTTCGGTACGGATACCGGCTGCACGAGCTGCACTTACTATAGGCAGGCAGTAAGCTGTCTCCTTTTCACCGAAGTTGATAAACAGTATCTGAGTAGCATTTACTGCCTCCTTCGGATAAAGGTCGAGCGCACCTAACACATCATAAATACGGTCAGCACCAAAACTGATACCAACACCGCTCAAACCTGGCAAACCGAAAATGCCGGTGAGGTTGTCGTAACGACCACCACCTGTAATACTTCCCATTGGAGTATCAAGCGCCTTCACCTCGAAGATTGCACCTGTATAATAGTTCAAGCCACGAGCCAGAGTGAGATCCAGTTCTATCTCGTTGTTCAAGCCAAGAGTCTTCAAGGTATCGAGGATAAACTTGGTTTCCTCTACACCCTTCAAACCAACTTCTGAACCTTCGAGAACCTTCGCTATCACTTCAAGTTTCTCATCATTAGTTCCTGACAAGGAGATGATTGGCTGCAACTTCTCAATGGCATCTTCAGAAATGCCGTCATTGCGCAACTCTTCGTTTACATTGTCAAGTCCGATTTTATCAAGCTTATCGATGGCCACTGTGATATCTACAATCTTCTCAGCCTCGCCGATAACTTCTGCAATACCGGTAAGAATCTTGCGGTTATTAATCTTAATGCATACACGAACACCAAACTTGGTGAACACGGTATCAACAATCTGCATCAACTCTACCTCATTCAGGAGAGAATCAGAGCCAACCACATCAGCATCACACTGATAGAACTCACGGTAACGTCCTTTCTGAGGGCGGTCTGCACGCCATACTGGCTGAATCTGATAACGTTTGAAAGGCATCTGCAACTCCTCGCGGTGCTGCACTACGTAACGTGCGAAAGGAACGGTCAAGTCATAACGAAGACCTTTCTCACAAAGTTTCGCAGCTAATTTGAGTGATCCGAGAGAATGAATATCCTCATCGCTCACCTTATTCATATAGTCGCCTGAATTCAATATCTTAAAAAGCAGTTTATCACCCTCTTCACCATACTTGCCCATCAAAGTCTGAAGGGTTTCCATGGCAGGGGTTTCAATCTGCTGGAATCCATAAAGAGCATACACTTCCTTGATGGTGTTGAAGATGTAGTTGCGTTTCGCCATCTCAACAGGACCAAAATCTCTCGTGCCCTTTGGTATACTTGGTTTCTGAGCCATTTATTAATGTTTAATATGAATGTTAAATGTTTAATGTCTAGCGCCATGTAAACCCCTCAAAGTAAACATTAAACACTAAACATTAAACACTATATGATTTATTTGCGTACAATAGTCTGAGCACGGTCTGGACCGATAGAAATGATACCGATCTTAGTCTCAAGGAACTCTTCTACGAAAGCAATATAATCCTTGAACTCCTGTGGGAACTGATCTTCAGATGTGAACTTAGTCATATCTGTCTTCCAGCCCTTGAACTCCTTGTAAACAGGTTCTACATCATCGATTTCGTATGGGAAATCTGTTGTAACAGAACCATCCTTCAACTTATATGCCACGCATGCCTTGATGGTATCAAAGCCATCGAGCACGTCGCTCTTCATCATGATAAGCTCGGTAACACCATTCACCATGACAGAATACTTGAGCTGTACAAGATCGCACCAGCCACAACGACGCTCACGACCGGTAACAGCACCATACTCATGACCGAGGTCACGAATCTTGGCACCCGTCTCATCGAAAAGCTCTGTAGGGAATGGACCTGCACCAACACGTGTACAGTAAGCCTTCATGATACCATAAACATTGCCGATGCGATTAGGGCCGACACCCAAACCTATGCAGGCACCTGCACAGATAGTATTAGAAGAAGTAACGAATGGATAAGAACCGAAATCAACATCGAGCATAGTACCCTGAGCACCCTCACAGAGGATATCCTTGCCAGAACGGAGCACCTTGTTGATTTCTACCTCGCTATCGATGAGCTTGAACTGCTTCAAGTATTCGATGCCCTCCATCCAGGTCTTCTCAACCTCTGTGATATCGAAGTCGGTGTAACCGAGACTTGCGATGGTTTTGAGATGAGCAGCCTTGTGAGCAGCATACTTCTCCTCGAAATTGTCAAGGATATCGCCTACGCGAAGACCGGTACGGCTAACCTTGTCAGTATAAGTAGGACCGATACCCTTACCAGTAGTACCTACCTTGTTCTTTCCCTTAGAAGCCTCGATAGCAGCATCGAGTACACGGTGAGTAGGCATGATGAGATGTGCCTTCTTAGAGATGTAAAGACGGCTCTTCAAATCATGACCGCTCTTCTCAAGATCCTTAGCCTCACCCATAAAGAGGTCTGGAGCCAAAACCACACCATTGCCGATGATGTTCACCTTACCACCCTGGAAAATACCAGAAGGGATAGAGCGAAGCACATACTTCTCGCCCTCAAACTCCAATGTATGTCCAGCATTAGGACCACCCTGGAAACGAGCAATAACATCATACTTAGGGGTCAACACGTCAACCACCTTACCTTTACCTTCATCGCCCCACTGCAAACCCAGCAGGACATCTACTTTACCTGTGTTCATTTTTTATCTTTTTATCTTGATACTTATTCTTTTTTGCGTTTGCGAGTCATCTTGCTTTGACAGCCGCTGCATACGCCATAGATGTAAAGAGCATAAGCATCTTTACGAAAGCGCTGCATCCTGATATCCTTCACAGCAGCCGTAACCTGCGGTGCTACAATTTCGGTTACCTTGCCACAAATCGTGCAAACCTGATGCACATGATTGTCCTCGCTATAACTGGCCTCATACTTGGTGCCGTCTGCCAGACTGTGCTTTACCACAAGCCTTAATTCCAGGAACAGATGCAATGTGTTATAAAGCGTAGCCCTGCTAACGCGAAAATTCTTTTTCAGTAGCTCTCTGCCCAAATCTTCTATCGAGAAATGCTCTCCCATAGAATAAATGGTGTCGAGGATAGTGGAACGCTCCGGAGTGCGCCGGTGATGATTGCTCTCCATATAATTGTCCAAAACCTCATGAGCTTTTGCTAAAATTTCTTCACTCATAATCCTTGTTAGTTACATAAAACGCACAAAGATACTCATTATCTACGACATAGAACAATATTTAATTTTAAAAAATCTAAATTCGCCTCAATTCCTCATAGATACGCTGAACCGGAAGCCCCATCACATTAAAATAACTCCCCTTCAACCCCGTACAACCTATGTAGCCAATCCATTCCTGAATACCATAGGCGCCAGCTTTGTCAAACGGCTGATAATGATTTATATAATAACTGATTTCATCATCAGAAAGCGGTTTGAACGTCACTTCTGTTGTTACTGAAAAGGAACGCTGCTTATGCTGGGTAGTAAGACAAACACCTGTAACTACATGATGCGTCTTTCCGCTCAACATCTTCAGCATTCGTCTGGCATCTTCAGCATCACGAGGCTTCCCGAGAATGACTCCCTTTCCTTCCTGGTCATTCTGTTCGCCAGCTGTTGGCGCAATCACAACCGTATCTGCTGTAAGAATCAAAGTTTCTGACTCGTCCAACTCTCCGACACTATTATTTCCGTTCAAAAGCGGACGGTAAGTCTCAGCCTTTTTCTTGCAGATGAATTCTGCAACCTGATAAGCATCGAGGTCAGCAGGATAACTTTCATCAATACCACTAATCACCTTCACCTCAAAAGGAATGTCCAAACCTGCCAGAAGTTCCTTGCGACGAGGCGAATTACTCGCCAAAATAATCTTATAATTCATCTATTTTAAACCTTATTACTTTGAACTTTATGATTAAAATTCAGTTGCAAACTTTCTACTATAAACTATCAGCTTTCAACTATTAACTAAATTCTACCAGCCAAACGCCTTAGCATCTGAAAGCCATAAACCCTTGGCTCTCAGTACCTGTTCTACGACATCACGTCCCACACCATCACCTCCGTTACAAGCCGAGATATAAGTAGAAATTTCTTTAATATCGGAGCATGCATCTGCTGGGCAACATGGACATCCGCAACGACGCATAATCTCATAATCAGGAATATCATCACCTACATATATTATTTCCTCATCTGTAATTGAATATTTCTGCTTGAACTCCTCATAAGTCTTTATCTTTACAGAACACCCCATGAAGATATCCTCTACACCAAGATTTTCATAGCGTACCTGTATGGCATGAGAATTACCGCCTGTCAGAATTACGATACGAACACCTTTCTTCTGAGCCAGCTGAATGGCATAGCCATCTTTGATATTAACAGTACGCAAAGGTTCGCCGGCACTGGAAAGCGTGATGGTCTGTCTTGAAAGTACTCCATCAACATCAAAGATGATTGCTTTTATCTTATTTAAATCGTAATTTATCATATTAATTTCTGTTTTTAGAACTTAAATTTCTAACTGCAAACTTAAACCGATAACAGTTTTATCTCTTGAACTTGAATATGCTTTTGCTCATCATTTCATAAATCTGCTGTAGTTCTGGCTGTTTTTCAAGAAGTTGCATTTGTTTCTCCATTACGTTCCGATCATCACGAATAGCCGGTCCTGTCTGCACTTCAGCTGCCGAATGCGAAGAAGCCTTGTCCATAGTTTCCATAACCAGAGGACGGAGAACACTGCCAGGAATGTGATGATTTTCGAGAATCTGCTGACCTATAGCTACGCAATGATTCGCAAAATTACAAGCAAAAACAGCTGACAGGTGCAGATACTTACGATTATCAGAATCCAATTCATAGACACTACGAGAAATCTGTTCTGCCAACCTCTTCAGGAAAGAAGTTTCGAAAGCACCACATCCCTCAATGAAAATAGGAATATTTTCGAATGCAACCTTTTTATCTTTCGTAAATGTCTGCATCGGATAAAATACGCCATAATGACGGGCATAATCTTTGAAAACATCCATCGGCATGGAACCAGCTGTATGAACAAACATCTTATCTTCTCTTCCTTTGCACAGTTCAGGAATAAGCATTTCAAGCGCATCATCCTTCACTGAAACTATGTACAAATCTGCATCACAGACCACCTTACTCATCTCATTGACAGGCTCACAATTCACCTTCTCAGCCAATAGAGAGGCCGACTCCCTAGTTCTACTGAAAACTTGCACAATCTGATGTTCTGATTGCGATATTTCGAGCGCAAGATTGGTAGCAAGATTACCTGCCCCAATAAACACTATTTTCATACGTAATTTTGTTTAAAGTTCTACTTTTTATGCAAAAATACTAAAAAATAACGATAGAGGAGCCCTTTTTCTTGCTTTTTTATGATAAATTTATTATTTTTGCCTTCGTGAGAAAATATGAAGTAGAAATATATGGTAAACTGGAAGAAATGCCGCATTTATTGGAAGGCGACTTTTTTCATAGCTTGGAGCTTTTTCAGATTCTTGAAAAAACACCCGGCATAACCCCTTTTATGACTGTCGCAACACAGGAGAACAAGGTGGTAGGACAAATGCTCGTCATCCTCTATCACCGAAAATCTTTATTTCCACCTTATTTATATACGCACGCGCACGCGTATGGAGAGGGATTTTATGCACCCGATGCTGAACAGAATGCTATTTTCCCATTGTTACTCCGCAGCATAACTATCCACTTACACAAACGACTCTGCTTTTACATCGAGTTCTCCCGAATGAGCAAAAAGATGCTGGGTTACCGGGAATTCAGGAAATTGGGCTATGTACCTATTGCCTGGCAAGAGATACATAACTCCCTACACAGCAAACTTCCCCAAGAGCGACTCTCAGACAAACAAATTGCTATGATTGAAAAAATGAAGAAAAAGGGAATAAGTTGTAGAGAGGCAACTTCACCCGAAGACATCCATCGTTATCACCAGTTGCTCAAAAATTATTATCGGCTGAAAATTCGCCGTTTTGTTCCTGACGAAACATTCTTTCAGAAACTGAGTACAAGTAGTAATGCCAGAAACGCCATCATCACCTATAAGGACAAAGTGATTGGCGGCTATACCTGCATCTACAACCAAGGCAATGCCTTTCTTTGGTTTTCTGCATTCAAGAGAAAGACTTACATCCATCTGCATCCGGACACAATGACCATCTGGCAAGCACTCTCTGATGCACAGGAACAGGATGCCCAACACCTCCACTTTATGGACGCAGGACTTCCGCTTAAGAGTAATCTCTACCGTGAATTCATTCTCGGTTTCGGAGGCAAACCTGTTACCAAGTTTCGCTGGTTCCGCTTCTATCCAAAAGTTATTAACCTGCTCCTCCACTGGCTATACAAGGATTAAGAAAAAGAGGTTCCGTGAGCCTATATAAAGCATCTCCGAAACCTCTTTCTCTTTTTTAAACGTAATTACACATACGCTCAAAAAGTACATTTTGTATATTAAAGCCAACGCCTCTACTCTTTCAAAGCACGGTCTAGCTGCTCCAAGCCGCGCTCTGTACAGAATCCACGAATCAGGCACAAAATATAATTGTCGTATATCTCCTGCATCGAATGAACACGATAGAGCTGATGATGCATGATTTCCTCCATCATCACATGTCCTATGTCCATAACAACATTGAAGTCTACATCCTTACGGAAAAGCCCCTCCTTGACACCAGCCTCAAAGAAACACACACTCTCCTCCCGTTCATGAGCATGATTCTCCTGGAAGAATTTCACTACACGAGGCATCTTATGAACCTCCTCATAAAAAAGAACGCCCACCATCCCATTACGCTCCATCTGCAATTTATAGACATAGCTGATAATATCTATCACATTCTTCGCTTGGGTCTTGGCGAAATTATCTAACTTCGAACGATTTTCTTCTAGCTGACGCATCATACCTGCAAGCAACAATTCTTCTTTGTCACCGAAAATCTCGTACACAGTTCTTTTAGATACATGAAGTCCCTGTGAGATTTCATCCATCTTGACAGCTTTTACCCCACGCTTATAGAATTCAGGCATCGCATAAGAGATGATTCTGTCTTTCAGTTCTTGTCTATATTGATTGATTTCTGCCATTTTACTTGTTTGAAGACTATTTTTGTGCAAAGATACAAAAAAAATCAAAAAACCATTCTTTTTTACTAAGTTTTTTTGTACCTTTGCACAAACTTTTAAATTTCGTGCGCAAAATCCACGAATATGAAAGAAGAATAAACTTTAAACCAATATATTGTTATGGTAAAAATTACAAAAGAGGCGGCTTTAAGTTATCACGAGACTGGTCGTCCTGGCAAGATTGAGGTTAAGCCAACAAAACCTTATCACACACAAACGGATCTGAGCCTTGCTTATTCTCCTGGCGTGGCATTCCCATGTCTTGAGATCCAGCAGAACCCAGACGATGCATACAAGTATACTGACAAGGGTAACCTGGTTGCTGTTATCAGTAATGGTACAGCAGTGCTCGGACTTGGCGATATCGGTGCCATGAGCGGAAAGCCAGTGATGGAAGGTAAGGGATTGCTTTTCAAGATTTACGGTGGCGTGGATGTCTTCGATATTGAAATCGATGAAAAAGACCCAGAAAAGTTCTGTGAAACCGTAGAGAAAATCGCTCCTACATTTGGTGGAATCAACTTGGAGGACATCAAGGCACCTCAATGTTTCTACATCGAGGAACGCCTGAAAAGAACGCTCGACATCCCTGTAATGCACGATGACCAGCATGGTACTGCTATCATCTCTGCAGCAGGCTTGAAGAACGCTCTTGAGGTAGCAGGAAAGAACATTGCCGATGTAAAGATTGTCGTAAATGGTGCTGGTGCAGCTGCTATCAGCTGTACAAAACTCTACGTAGCACTCGGTGCACAGGTAAAGAACATCGTTATGCTCGACTCTAAGGGTGTCATCACCAGCGACCGCGACAATCTGACAGAGCAGAAAAAGCTCTTTGCAACAGACCGCCGCGATGTCCATACACTCGAAGAGGCTGTGAAAGGCGCCGATGTATTCGTAGGCCTCAGCAAGGGTAACGTGCTCTCCAAGGATATGATTCGCTCTATGGCAGACAACCCTATCGTTTTCGCTCTTGCCAATCCAGTACCTGAGATCAGCTACGAGGACGCTATGGACAGCCGCCCTGACGTATTGATGTCAACTGGCCGTTCAGATTATCCTAACCAGATTAACAATGTAATCGGTTTCCCATACATCTTCCGTGGTGCACTCGATGTTCACGCCCGTGCTATCAACGAAGAAATGAAGATGGCTGCTGTTCATGCAATTGCCGATTTGGCTAAGCAGCCGGTTCCTGATGTAGTAAACGACGTTTACCACGTTAACGACCTTACATTCGGTCCAAAATACTTCATTCCGAAACCTGTAGATCCACGTTTGATTACAGAAGTTTCTGCTGCCGTAGCTAAGGCTGCAATGGAAAGTGGTGTGGCTCGCACCCCTATCACAGACTGGGAGAAGTACAAACAGGATTTGCGCCAGCTGCTTGGTCAGGAGACCAAACTGACCCGCAAGCTCCACGATACAGCGCGCCTTCACCCACAGCGTGTAGTATTCGCAGAAGGTGGCAACCCAACTATGCTGAAGGCTGCAGTCCAGGCTAAGCAAGAGGGTATCTGCCAGCCAATCCTGTTGGGTAACCCTGACCGTCTGAACCGTGTAGCTAGCCGTTTGAAGCTTGACCTTTCAGATATTGAGATTGTAGATATGCGTGCCGATAACGAACAGGGCCGCCGTGCTAAGTTTGCCAAGCATCTGGCAGAGAAGCGTTCTCGCGAGGGCTACAGCTTCGAGGAAGCTTATGATAAAATGTACGAGCGCAACTACTTCGGTATGTCAATGGTAGAACAGGGTGATGCTGACGCATTCATCACTGGTCTTTACACAAAGTACAGCAATACTATTAAGGTGGCAAAAGATGTAATTGGAATCCGTGAGCCATATAAGACTTTCGGTACCATGCATATCCTTAACACCCAAAAGGGTATTTATTATATCGCAGATACGCTCATCAACCGCCACCCAGACGAAGATGTGCTGATTGATGTTGCCAAGTTGTCTGCAGGTACAGTGAAGTTCTTCAACGAAGAGCCGGTTATGGCCATGTTAAGCTACTCTAACTTCGGTACAGACAATATTGGCTCACCTGTTAAGGTAAAGAAAGCCGTTGCTGAGATGCAGAAGGAGTTCCCAGAACTCGCTATCGATGGTGAGATGCAGGTAAACTATGCACTCAACAAGGATCTGCGCGACGAGAAGTACCCATTCTCCCGCCTCAAGGGCAAAGACGTCAACACTTTGGTGTTCCCTAACTTGAGTAGCGCCAATGGTGCATACAAACTTCTCCAGGGTTTGAATCCTGAAGCAGAGATTATCGGCCCTATCCAGATGGGATTGAATAAGCCTATCCACTTCACAGACTCAGAAAGCAGTGTACAGGATATCGTAAACATCACAGCAGTAGCTGTCATTGATGCTTACGTAGAGAAAATCAAGAAGCAGAAGTAATCACTTCTTTTTCCTGATTCAAACAAACAGAATAAGATAATAGTATTTTCCATAAGCAGGTTGGCACTTTTGCGCCAACCTGTTTTTATTTTCTCTACTTCACTACCCGTCTCGAAAGTTCGTCTCTTTATACTTTTGAAGATATCTAAACAAAAACAAAAAATCAACAGAATTGCAATCGATTACGCAGCCTCCCTTATTAAAATAAGTTAATTAATACCTTTGTGCGCCCACACAATAGAATCACAACAAAAATAATCAAATAAATATTTGGTGATTTGAAAAATATCGTGTACCTTTGCAACCAGTTATCCTGAAAACAATCTTTTTACCTTAATGGAAACTAATACCTATTGAAGATTTGGAGCGGTAGCCTGTGAAGGTCATCGCTTTTTTTCTTTTTATACACCTTCTCCATCAAATAGCATATAACATATATTGTCCCCAAGAAGAAAGTATACAATTAAAAGGTAATATCACTTGAGTCGGAAGACTTGCTGACTGCAGTGAGCAGACCTGCCGACTATAGTGAGCAGACCTGCTGACTAGGCTCAGCAGAGCTGCTGACACTAGTCATAACTTTAACGAAGGTATCTTCTTGAACTAGAGAAGTCGTATCCTTGAACCTAAGGAAGTATATCATTGAACCAGAGGAGACATATCCTTGAACCTAAGGAAGTATATCATTGAACCAGAGGAGACATATCATTGAACCTAAGGAAGTATATTATTGAACCCAATAAAGAACATTATACTATTCACGAGTCCCTTATCTGGTAGCAAATAATCGGTATTCTTATAAAAAACAGACTTTTCTGTTAAATCTTTCTAAAAAGCAATCTTTATTTCCCCAACATTTTGTTCATATCAAAGATAATTTGTAATTTTGCACCCCGAATGCTCATGGATTGGGCAAATGTTACAGAAAAGTTTAGTTCGAAGGGGCTCAAAGAAGATCCGGCACAATGCAGGACGCCTCCCGAAGAAACCCGTTTATATAATTAATTTAATGTACGCAATTGTAGAAATTAACGGTCAGCAGTTCAAGGCTGAGGAGGGCAAGAAGCTCTTCGTACATCACATCAAGGATGTTGAGGCAGGTCAGACTGTTGAGTTCGACAAGGTTTTGCTCGTTGACAAAGACGGCTCAATCACTGTCGGTGCACCAGCTGTAGAGGGTGCAAAAGTAGTAGTAGAAGTAGTGAACCCACTCGTAAAGGGTGACAAGGTAATCGTCTTCAAGATGAAGCGCCGCAAGGACTATCGCAAGAAGAACGGTCATCGTGCTCAGTTCACTGAAGTATCAATCAAATCTGTAATCGCTTAAAATTAGGAGGAATTAGAAAATGGCACATAAGAAAGGTGTTGGTAGTTCTAAGAACGGCCGTGAATCAGCTTCACAAAGATTAGGCGTTAAGATCTGGGGTGGTCAGAGCATCATCGCAGGTAACATCATCGTTCGCCAGCGTGGTAACAAGCACTTCCCAGGTGAGAATGTAGCTCAGGGTAAGGATGATACATTGTATGCTTTGGCAGATGGTATCGTTTACTTCCACAAGGGCCGCAAGGACAAGAGTACAGTTTCTGTTCTCTCTCCAGAGGTTTACGCTGAGAAGACCAAAAAAGCTGACGCTTAATTTTTAAAGTTTTAGAAAAAACTATTCCAAACAAACAACATAGAAGCCTGCTCATACCTAGAGCAGGCTTTCTTCGTTTTAGGCACGGATTACCCCCCTTCTAAGCTCCTTAACCCTGTAAAACCACAAAAAAACTTTAATTCTACCCTTCCCTGTAAAAAAGTCAGCAATTTTTTACGCTATCACAAATATTTTTTGTACTTTTGCCTACAAATAGTAAATTATTTAATTAAAAGACATTTTATGCTTACACTTAAACTTATCAGTGAGGAAACTGAACGTGTAGTTAAGGGTCTCGAAAAGAAGCATTTTCCAAATGCTCGTGAGGCCGTAGAGAAAGTTTTGGAGTACGACAAGATTCGTCGTGAAGCTCAGCAGAAGTTGGATAACAACAAGCAGCAGGCTAACCAGTTTGCTAAGCAGATTGGTGCCCTTATGAAGGAAGGCAAGAAAGAGGAAGCTGAGAGCGCAAAGGCTCAGGTAGCTATGCTCAAGGCTGACGCTAAGGCTCTTGAAGAGATCATGGAGAAAGCACAGAACGATATGACCAACCAGTTGCTCGAAATTCCTAACATCCCTTGCGAGCAGGTTCCTGAAGGTAAGGACGCAGCCGACAACGTTGTTGTGAAAGAAGGCGGCGAAAAGCCAAACCTCGGCGAGGATGCTCTCTGCCATTGGGATCTCTTGAAGAAGTATAATCTTGTTGACTTCGACCTCGGCGTTAAGATTACTGGCGCAGGTTTCCCTGTATATATCGGCAAGATGGCTCGTTTCCAGCGTGCGCTTGAGGCATTCTTCCTCGATGAGGCTCGCAAGAGCGGATATCTGGAGATTCAGCCTCCTTACGTAGTAAACGAGGACTCTGGTCGTGGTACCGGTCAGTTGCCAGACAAGGAAGGTCAGATGTATCATGCTAATCTGGATAATCTCTTCCTTATCCCTACTGCTGAGGTTCCTGTAACCAACATCTTCCGCGATGTTATTCTCGATGAGAAAGATCTCCCTATCAAGCGTTGTGCTTACTCAGCTTGTTTCCGTCGTGAAGCAGGTAGCTATGGTAAGGACGTTCGCGGTTTGAACCGCCTGCACCAGTTCGACAAGGTAGAGATTGTTCGCATCGATAAGCCAGGTCACTCTTACGAGAGTTTGAACGAGATGCTCGACCATGTTGAAGGTCTTTTGAAGAAGTTGGAATTGCCATACCATATCCTCCGTCTCTGCGGTGGTGATATGAGCTTCACCTCTTCTATCTGCTACGACTTCGAGACATGGAGTGCTGCACAGGGTCGCTGGTTGGAAGTTTCATCAGTATCTAACTTCGAGAGCTATCAGGCTAACCGTCTCCACTGCCGCTATCGCCATACAGATGACAAGAAGATTGAACTTTGCCACACATTGAATGGTTCAGCACTTGCCTTGCCACGTATCGTAGCAACCATCTTGGAGAACAATCAGACCCCAGAAGGAATCCGCGTACCTAAGGTATTGGTTCCATACTGTGGTTTCGAGATGCTTGATGACAAAAATTTCGATTAATTTGAAGTATCGGTAAGACTTTCAGTTTTTCTCGATTATACAAAACATTCGAAAAACAAAAATAACATATATTGTACGAGGATAACTTCGACTGCCACAAAGGTAGCCGATGTTATCCTTTTGCATTTTTATGTACCATGAAGCAAACTCTAAACAGCTAACCAGAAATATTAATATATCAGCATTAAGAAATTTAATAGCCCATGAACAAGATTATCAAGAAAGTACAATACTCAGAGAAAGTATTCCGCTTCGATGTAGAAGCACCACTTATAGCCAAGAGCCGAAAGGCAGGTAACTTTGTTATCATCCGTGTAGACAACAACAGCGAGCGTATGCCGCTGACCATCGCTGATGCTGACATTGAGAAAGGAACCATCACACTGGTTGTGCAGAAGGTAGGTCTTTCATCTACCAAACTCTGTGCATTGAATGAAGGCGATGAGATTCACGATGTGGTGGGACCACTTGGAAATCCTACACATATCGAGAACTTCGGAACAGTCATTTGTGCCGGAGGTGGTGTAGGCGTAGCTCCTATGCTCCCTATCATCAAGGCACTGAAAGCCGCAGGAAACAGAGTCCTTTCCGTAATTGCGGGTAGGAACAAAGACCTCGTGATTATGGAAGATGAAGTGCGTGCATCTAGCGATGAACTCATCATCATGACCGATGACGGAAGTTACGGCGAGAAGGGTGTTGTAACCGTAGGAATCGAGAAGTTTATCAATCAGGAGCATATCGATAAGGTTTTCGCCATCGGTCCTCCTATCATGATGAAGTTCTGCTGTCTCCTGACCCAGAAATATAATCTTTCCACAGACGTTTCGCTCAATACCATCATGGTGGATGGAACCGGTATGTGCGGTGCCTGCCGCCTGACCATCGGTGGCAAGACCAAGTTTGTCTGCATCGACGGTCCTGAGTTTGACGGCGCCCAGGTAGATTGGGACGAGATGTTCAAGCGCATGGGCACTTTCAAGGATGTTGAACGCGAAGAGATGGAACACTTCGAAGAGCACCTTGCAACTGTAGACGCAGGAAAGAAGAAAGAAACTACGGATGTAATCATGGACGTAGAACCTACAGATGCAAGCATCGAAGAGTTGACCGACCGTAACGCTGAGTGGCGCAAGGAGTTACGCGCTTCGATGAAAGCAAAAGAACGTACAGCTATAGAGCGCGTAAAGATGCCAGAACTTGACCCTCTTTATCGTGCCACAACCCGTACGGAAGAGGTAAATATCGGTTTAACCAAGGAAATGGCTTTGACCGAAGCCAAGCGCTGTCTCGACTGTCCTAAGCCTACCTGTATGGAAGGTTGTCCGGTAAGTATCAACATTCCTTCCTTCATCAAGAATATTGAGCGAGGCCAGTTTCTTGCCGCAGCCAAGGTTTTAAAGAACACCTCTGCCCTACCAGCCGTTTGCGGACGAGTTTGCCCACAGGAAAAGCAATGTGAAAGCAAGTGTGTACATCTCAAGATGAACGAGCCTGCTGTAGCTATCGGATACCTGGAGCGTTTTGCTGCCGATTACGAACGCCAGAGTGGAAACATCTCTGTACCAAAGTGCGATGAACCTAATGGCATCAAGGTAGCTGTAGTTGGTTCAGGACCTTCCGGATTGAGTTTTGCAGGCGATATGGCAAAGAAGGGATTCGACGTTACCGTCTTTGAAGCATTACACGAGATTGGCGGTGTATTGAAATATGGTATTCCTGAATTCCGTTTGCCTAATGCTATCGTAGATGTAGAGATTGAGAATCTTCAGAAGATGGGCGTAAAGTTCATTACAGACTGCATCATAGGCAAGACCATTTCCGTAAAAGATCTGGAAAAACAAGGATTCAAGGGAATCTTCGTTGGCTCAGGTGCGGGTCTGCCAAACTTCATGAATATTCCTGGAGAGAATGCCTTGAACATCATGTCTTCTAACGAATATCTTACCCGTGTAAACCTGATGGATGCAGCCAATCCTCATAGCGACACCCCTATCAACTTGGGTAAGAAGGTGGTTGTTGTAGGCGGCGGAAATACAGCTATGGACAGTTGCCGTACTGCAAAACGACTCGGAGCAGACGTAACCTTGGTATATCGCCGTTCGGAGGCAGAAATGCCAGCCCGACTCGAAGAGGTGAAGCATGCCAAGGAAGAAGGAATCAACTTCTTTACATTGCACAATCCTAAAGAATATGAGGCAGACGATAAGGGCGCAGTAAAGGCTGTAGTTCTCGATGTGATGAAGCTTGGCGAACCTGATGCCAGCGGCCGTCGTCGTCCAGAAGCTACAGGAGAGACCATCACGCTGGAGTGCGACCAGGTAATTGTTGCCGTAGGAGTAAGTCCTAATCCACTCGTTCCACAGAGTATCGAAGGCTTGGAACTCGGCCGGAAGAACACCATTGCCGTAAACGACCAGATGCAGAGTTCCATCGAAGAAATCTACGCTGGCGGCGATATCGTAAGAGGAGGAGCCACAGTAATTCTTGCCATGGGAGACGGCAGAAAGGCCGCTCTCAATATGAGCGAAAAATTATTGAATAAATAAGAAAAACGGGAAAAAATAAAAGGGCAGCCATGCATCACGCAGACTGCCCTTTCCTTTTCTCGTATGTAATGTTATAAAATGAAATGTAGTTCGTACATATATTTATTAATAATTGGACTCAAACACTATTTCAGATTAATACGGAGTCCGAACTGGAGATTAAAATTCCACTTCTTATCTTTAAACGTATTTTCTATTTCGCTGCCATTATCAAAATAATATTTTGCACCTGGCTCAATATAGAAGCCCACTTGTGGTGTAACATCATACTGTGCACCAAGCGAAGCCTTACCCGAGAACTGAACGCCATCACGTTTCACGTCCTCTTTATGACCAGAAACCTTTGTATCATTCTTTACGTTGAAATCGGCTTCTCCACCCGCCATTACGTACGCATGAAAGCCTCCCGTGCTCCAAACCTCATAGTTTAAACCAAGTGGAACACCCACATAATGCAAAACCTGATGTGTATCAAATTCTGAAACACCATAAGATTTGAAATCAGAAGCAACACGCGTATATACGACACCGGTACTCAAAGACAAACGAGGCGCAAGTCCGATACCAACCTGAGCACCTATAGCCAAAGGAGCATGATGTTTTGCTTCAACATATTTCGGTATTGCATATCTTAAAGGAGAAGCAGCAGCCAGGAAAACGCCATGATCAGCAAAGCCGCCACCAGCAAGAGGATCTGAAGACGCATACATGCCGTTTGACATACCATCACTGCCAGAGCCCAGACTTACATTCTCTGCATACAGGTTCATGGTCCAGTTCTGTTCATACTTGTCCTTATAACTGCGTTCAAAATGACCATCCTGCGCCCTGCCTGCATAAAGCTTCTGCCCACCATCTGCTTCCAACGGCTTGGTTGCATGATTAGAAGAAATGGCCATCTGTCTTTCTGAATCCTCATTTTGCTTTTGCAAAACAGATAATTCCCGACCATTTACCTCTGCATTAACAGACTGTTCTGGCATTTCTACCTCTGCTGCAAGCATTACTTCATTATCAGCAGCAACAGTCCGCTCTTGGAAAGAGACAGAAGGTTTACTATGGTTCAATTGACGCCCCGATGAATGGCGATTCACCTGATGTGCAGATGCATTGTTTTCAGCAAGCAAGATAGCATTTTCACTTCCTGCCGATTGTGCTTCTGCACGGACAGCAGAAGAAGTCCTGCTTGAACCTGATGCTGTAGAGAAAGAACTCTGAACAGCTAAGTTAGCCTGTCCCGGTTCATCATCATGCAGATAAACATAACTGCCTCCTACTCCCAATAAAGCTATAGCTGCAGCTACTGACCATCTTTTCAAGACAACATAACGAGCCTGTGGTCTCTTCTTTACATCAGTTTCCTCATCACCAACCTTTTTAGACTGAGCAAGCGATTGTTCTATCTCAGCCCACAAGTCGTGGCTGACAGGCTCTTGGTAGTCTGCCAACTGATCTCGAAGTTTATTTGTCCAATCGTTACTCATTACTTTTCTCATTTATATGATTCAACTCTTTATTATCACTACAATCTGCCTGGTTCAGATAATCTTTCACCTTTTTGCCCAACAGCTTTTTCGCCCGCAAATATTGTGAAGCAGAACTGCTTTCTTTGATGCCTAACAGCTGTGCAATTTCTTTATGGCTTTTCTGTTCAAAAACAAACATGTTAAGAACCAGTCTGTACCCATCAGGCAATTCTCCTATCATTCTTGTCAGTTCTGCAGGCGGAACTCTTTCTACTTCAGGCTCTTCATCCTCAATATCATCGGGAACTTCGTCCACGATAGTGAAGCGCTTTTGCTGCCTTACAAAGTTGACTGCTTCATTTGTCACTATCCGCAAGAGCCAAGCCTGAAGAGCGCCCTCACCCCGATATTCAAACTTTGAAATGCCGGAAAAGACTTTTATAAAACTATCTTGCACTACATCTTCAGCATCATCGCGCATAGGGACATACCTTAGCGCTACGGCCATGGCATACCCTACATAGCGTTCGTACAATCTGTGCATGGCTGCCCGACTGCCGCTATTGATGTCGTCTAAGAGTTTCTTTTCCGATTCCAATTTCAAATCCTTTTTAAAGATTAAACGATATAAAGAGAAAACCTTGCATCAAAAATGAACTTTTTTTGATGCAAGGCACTTTTTTTTATATTTCTACATTATTCTATAGAGAACACTTTACCTTCCTGAGTAAGATAACTTTCCGTAAACACCTCTTTAGCTTCATTCAACAATACCTCTTCATTATTATATCTTGCACTATAATGTCCCAGAAGAAGTTTGCCTACACCCGCATTTCTGGCTATAGTTGCTGCCTGTCGAGCCGTACTGTGATAATAGAGTTTAGCCCTGTCCTCATTCTCTGAAGTATAGGTACTCTCATGATATAGCACCGTAACCCCCTTTACCTTTTCTGCCAACCCCGGAACAAACCGGGTATCACTGCAATAAGCATAACTGCGGGGAGTAGCGGCAGGCATTACCAATCTGGCATTAGGTATTACATCCCCCTCCTTCGTTGTCCAGTCAGCTCCATTCTTGATGTTATTAATCTGGCTTACAGGAATCTCGTAATAATCTATCATATCACGACGGATATGAGGCAATGTCGGTTTCTCTCTGAAAATGTAACCACAACAAGGCACACGATGCTGCAGAGGAACGGTTTCTACGGTTACAGAATGATCTTCATATACTACTTGCGACTTTTCGGTATCTACAGGAACAAATTCGATTTCATATTCCATTCCCTGCATGAAGAAATCAATCTGACGCTTAAGCAAATCTCCGTAACTTTCTGGCGCATACACCTTTAACTTAGCCGTTCTGCCCAGCATACCTAAGGTAGAAAGAAGTCCCAGTAAGCCAAAGCAATGGTCACCATGAAGATGCGAAATAAAGATAGCATTTATCTTAGCAAAGTGAACATGAGTGCGACGGAACTGCATCTGGGCACCCTCTCCACAATCCATCATAAAGCATTTGCCACGCATCTCAATAATCTGGGCCGAGGCACTATGCTGAAGGGTGGGCAAAGCACTGCCACACCCCAATATATGTACTTTAAATGGTTCCAAAACTAAATCATAAATTACAGGTTCAACATGATGACCTTACTCTTGACGCTTGAAAACAAAGATACCCTGAGTATTCTCCAACATAAGACTGTCAGAACCCAATTTGTCAATAGCGAAAGTATCCTTATTCAGCAAAAGTTTACCATTGAGTATCTTCCAGCTAGTCCAAGGATTAGTTTCAGCCTTCACATTGTTCTTCACCTCTCCACCTTCCAAGATATCAAAATTCTTATCCAGAGAAGTCCATTTACCCAAGAGGGATGTCAGATTGATAATCTTCTGGGCCATCATCTCTCCATCCTCTGCCTTATAACCGATAAGAGCAATACGGTCGCCAGCCAGCAATCCTCCCTGAACAACATCAGGATTCTCATCGTCAATAAACACCGAAAGGGTGTCACCATCATCAGAAATCAGCTCCAGGCTATGCATAGAGGTTCCCTCACCGCATACACCATAAATGGTAGAATCGTTCATTGCATCCTCTACCTCTACCGAATCTGCTGCACTGATAACAGGAACATTATTTTTGTTCTTACAACTGTTGGCTGCGAAAAGCGCCACCAAAGCTATTGTTACATAAACTAATTTCTTCATAACACTTTAGTTTTTATTATTATATTGATGAGTCGATAAGATTATCAGATTCACCGTTATTTATCATCCTTTTTCTCCTGAAGTTTTGCTTCATTCCATAGTTTATCCATTTCTTCTAAGCTCATATCTTTCAAGTTTTTACCTTGCTTTAAGCTATGATCTTCTACGTAGCTGAAACGGCGGATAAACTTCTGGTTGGTTTTCTCAAGCGCATTATCCGGATTGAGTTTATAGAGACGTGCTGCATTGATTACAGAGAAGATGAAATCGCCCAATTCCCGGGTAGAATTCTCTTTGTCGCCTTTAGCCAGTTCCACCTTGAGTTCTTCCAGTTCCTCCTGTACCTTTTCCCACACATCTTCTTTTTCTTTCCAGTCGAAGCCTACATTTCTAGCCTTGTCCTGAATGCGATAAGCCTTGATAAGAGACGGAAGAGAATTTGGGACACCGCTCAACACCCGCTCATTACCATCCTTCTCCTGCTGCTTGATCTGTTCCCAGGTTTTCTCAACAGAAGTAGCAGTTTTCGGCTTGCTGGCGCCAAGAGCCAAGGTTTCTTCCGAACTGGCAGTTCCAGCCTTCCCGGTTTCTGCTTCTTCAGACTCTCTATATACCACCTGTCCCTCATCGTTGATATACATATCAGGATTCGAAACCGTCCAATTTCCTTCCTCCTTCCAGTTGATGAAAGGATGGCGGAACATCAATTTATCTGCCTCCTGATTGCAAACATCGCAAATATCGAACTCGCCGTCTTCTCTGCCGATGATGCTATAGAACATCACGTGCTCCAACACATCGCCCAACTCCTTCTTGATATCCTTGTAATCGCGCTTCATCAAGGCGTCACAAAGCTCGAAAGTCTCCTCGATCGTATTCGGACGAAGACTCTCGAATGTCTGCTTTTTATCCCATGGACACTGCAGGCGCAAACGGTCCTGCACATCCAGCAAGCGGCTGAACGCCGCCAGTTTTTCTTCTTTCGTATGTCCTTTTCCTGTATTACTAACCATCGTTTTGTGCAAAAATTAATAATTTTGATGCAAAGATAGTATTTTTCGCCCAAAAATTAGTATCTTTGCACCGTTTTTTAAAGAAAAAGAAAGAAAAAGAATAAAAATTAGATATAAACAATGGAATTAGCAAGTAAATACGATCCACAAGCAGTGGAAAGTAAATGGTATCAGTACTGGCTCGACAACAAGCTTTTCAGCTCTAAGCCAGATGGTCGTGAACCTTATACAGTGGTTATCCCTCCACCAAACGTAACAGGTGTGCTCCACATGGGGCACATGCTCAACAATACTATCCAGGATATTCTCGTTCGCCGTGCTCGCATGGAGGGCAAGAACGCATGTTGGGTACCAGGTACCGACCATGCCAGTATCGCTACCGAGGCTAAGGTGGTTAACCGCCTCGCTCAGCAGGGCATCAAGAAGACCGACCTTACCCGCGAGGAGTTCCTCAAGCACGCTTGGGACTGGACTCACGAGCATGGTGGCATCATCCTCAAGCAGCTCCGCAAACTCGGTGCCAGCTGCGATTGGGACCGCACAGCATTCACCATGGACGAGACCCGCTCTCGTGCCGTCATCCACGTATTCTGCGACCTTTACAAGAAGGGACTCATCTATCGTGGCGTGCGCATGGTTAACTGGGATCCTAAGGCTCAGACTGCGCTCTCTGACGAGGAGGTTATCTACAAGGACGAGCACTCTAAGCTCTACCACTTGAAGTATTACGTAGTAGAGCAGGACTGCCAGCAGGTGGATGAGGAGAACGTGATACACAAGGATGAGAAGGGTTACTATGCAGTAGTAGCAACCACCCGTCCTGAGACTATCATGGGTGACTCTGCCATGTGTATCAACCCAGAGGATAAGAAGAATACCTGGCTGAAGGGTAAGCACGTTATCGTGCCTCTCGTAAACCGCGAGATTCCAGTCATCGAGGATACATACGTAGATATCGAGTTCGGTACTGGTTGCTTGAAGGTAACTCCAGCTCACGATATCAACGACCACGCACTCGGTTTGAAGCACGGTTTGGAAACCATCGACATCTTCAACGACAATGGTACTATCAGCGAGGCAGCAGGTCTCTATGTAGGTATGGACCGCATGGACGTGCGCAAGCAGATTTCCATCGACCTTCAGAACGCCGGTCTGATGGAGAAGATTGAGGACTATAATAATAAGGTGGGCTTCTCTGAGCGTACCAATGTGCCTATCGAGCCAAAGCTCTCTACACAGTGGTTCCTCAAGATGCAGCACTTTGCCGACATCGCCCTTCCTCCAGTAATGGACGATGATATAGAGTTCTATCCTAAGAAGTACAAGAACACCTATCGCCACTGGTTGGAGAACATCAAGGACTGGTGTATCAGCCGTCAGCTCTGGTGGGGTCACCGCATCCCAGCCTACTACTTCGACAATGCCGGCAAGAAGGATTTCGTGGTAGCTGAGACTGCAGAGGAGGCTCTGAAACTCGCTCAGGAGAAGAATGCCAACATCAAGGCTGAGGATCTTGAGCAGGAGAGCGACTGCCTCGACACCTGGTTCTCTTCATGGTTGTGGCCTATCTCTCTGTTTGATGGTATCGAGCATCCTGACAATGAGGAGATCAACTACTACTACCCTACTTCCGACCTCGTAACTGGTCCGGATATCATCTTCTTCTGGGTAGCACGTATGATCATGGCTGGCTACGAGTATCGTGGCAAGATGCCATTCAAGCACGTATATTTCACAGGTATCGTTCGCGATAAGCTCGGCCGCAAGATGAGCAAGAGTCTCGGTAACTCACCAGACCCACTGGTTCTGATTGACAAGTTTGGTGCCGATGGTGTTCGTATGGGTATGATGCTCAGTGCTCCAGCCGGCAACGACATCCTCTTCGACGAGAGCCTCTGCGAGCAGGGACGTAACTTCAACAATAAGATCTGGAATGCCTTCCGCCTCGTGAAGGGTTGGGAGACAGCAGATATCGAGCAGCCTAAGAGTGCAGAAATCGCCGTGAAGTGGTTTGATGCCAAGCTCAAGGAGGTGAACGAGGAGATGCAGAAGCAGTTTAAGGACTACCGTATCTCTGAGGCATTGATGACTGTATATAAGCTGTTCTGGGATGAGTTCTCATCCTGGTACCTGGAGATGGTGAAGCCAGCTTACGGCCAGCCTATCGACCAGAAGAGTTACGATGCTACCCTCCGTTTCTTCGATGCCCTCCTGAAGATGTTGCATCCATTCATGCCATTCATCACCGAGGAGTTGTGGCAGCACATCTACGACCGCAAGGATGGCGAAAGCATCATGCGCGAGAAGCTGGATATTCCTGCACCTACAGCCGAGGAGCAGAAGCTGGCAGCCGATATCGAGGCAGTGAAGCAGATCATCGCAGGCGTTCGTACCGTGCGCAACCAGAAGAACATTGCCCAGAAGGAGCAATTGTCTCTGCAGGTAGTAGGCAAGAACGATTTCGAGGCTTACAACGACGTAACGCTGAAGATGGCTAATCTCGACAAGATTGAGGTCATCGCCGAGAAGAGTGCCGATGCATCAAGCTTCATGGTAGGTACCGACGAGTTTGCCGTACCATTGGGCGACCTCATCGACGTAGCTGCCGAGATTGAGAAGGCAGAGGCTCAGCTCAAGCACTTGGAAGGCTTCCTGATGGGCGTACGCAAGAAGCTCGGCAACGAGAACTTCGTAGCTCACGCTCCTGAAAAGGTAGTAGCCCTGGAGCGCAAGAAGGAAAGCGACTCTGTTGAGAAGATTGCTGCCCTCAAGGCAACCATCGAGGAACTCAAGAAGAAATAATAGTATTATATTTAATGTTGAATGTTGAGTGTAGAATGTTGAATTAGTCAAGCTGATTCGTTAGCAAGATTGCAACTCAACATTCAACATTCAACATTCAACATTTTTAATTATGATCAAGAAGCTTTTCACCTTATTTATATGTACGCTATCTCTAGCAGCAACTTTCACCAGTTGCGGTGATGAAGCTATTGATGTAGAAAGCGTCAATAAGCAGACTATCTTCGTCTTCTTTCCATGGACGGGCGACACAAGACGCACTGGTCTATATAGTGATTTGAAAAATAACGTAGACAGCATGTGCGAAGGTATTGTTGCCAAGAAGGGATTGAACAATTCACGTGTAATGGTTTTCATGAGCCAGAATTACAAGAAGAGCTATCTTATAGATCTTCAATATGACGGCAATACGAAAACCGTCATTCGCGACACTTTGAAAACATACGATGAAGCTACATATACTACAGCAGAAGGATTTGCAGAGATTCTGAATGAGGTGAAACGCCGTGCTGAAGCCCTGAATTATTCGCTCATCATCGGAGCTCATGGCTGCGGATGGACCTACAAGAGCGATTGGGTTCACTATCCCTATATGGCAAGACCTAATGCTGGTTTTGCTCAGAAAGGAAGCACCAGCTACCCTACCGCTACCGGCAATTTCAGCGGAATACAGTTTGGTCCCGATCCCAACAAACCTATCACCCGTTTCTTCGGAAGCTTAAGTTTAGAAGAAAACGCTCTCGACGTTCCTACCCTGGCTGAAGGAATCAAACTCAGCGGCACCAAGATGCAGTACATCCTTTTCGATGCATGCTATATGGGCAATGTTGAGACTGCATACGAACTGAAAGACGTCACTAATTTCCTAATCAGTTCAAGTAGCGAAATAATGGGAGCCGGCGTTCCATACAAAACCATATGGAGTTATCTCAACAGTTCAGCACCCAACTACTCAGGATTTGTCAACGGAGTTGTCAATTTCTATAAGAATAATAGAAACCCATATTGCAACATGGCAGCCATCGACTGCCGTCAGATGGATAATCTAGCTAGTGTGATGAAGGAAATCAATAGCAAATATACCCTCTCATCATCCGTTCCGCTCGATTCCATACAGTCTCTGGATGGTTTCTCTCCCAACCTCTTCTACGACATGAGTGTATACGTAGACAGTCTTGTACCGAGCGGCTATCTGAAAGACAAATTTAATTCACAGATGAAACTCACAATCAAAGCAGCAGCTCATACAGATGAAGCGTATACAATGTTAATGAGTGATAGAGGTACAACCTTTAAAGTAAAGAACTATTGCGGTCTTTCTATCTCCGACCCTAGCCAGCACAGCGTAGCTATCAAGGGCAGAGAGAAAACAGCATGGTGGAAAGCTACACACTAATAAGCAATGAAGAGTGAAAGAAACTCCTTATTGGTTTTTAAGAAAAAGATTATATAAAAGAATACATGATGGAATATTTTATCATTGAGAATAACGGACAGCAAGCGGGTCCATTCAGCCAGGAGCAACTCGTCCAGAAGGCTATCACACCCGAAACCCTTGTTTGGGCACAAGGCATGAAAGACTGGACTCCTGCTTGGAAAATAGCAGAACTGAAGACAGTTCTAGAAACTGTAGAAGCAATCAAGGCTAATGCTGCCAACAAAGAAGATGCAGAAGAAACATCAGCAGATGCAGCCGGCAACAACGGGACTGAAGCAGCAAACTTTCAGGCTGCAAACCAGCAAAGTTTCCAGCAGGCACAGCAGGAGGCTTACCAGCAAGGCTTTCAGCACGGCGCTGCCATGAACCAGGGCTACAGACAGGAACCGGAAAAGAAAAAATCGAGTAAGACCCTCTGGAAGATCATCTTAGGTCTTATCGTACTTCTCTTCCTGGTTTTCGCCATAACCAATCCAGGACCTGATGCCCATAAAGAAAAGGTAAAGACCGAGGCAGCCAAAGCTATCGACAAGGCAACAGAAAGCAGCGACAACAACTTCTTCACCCAAAGCATCCGTTCCATTGCCAAGATGATGGCAGGAAGCGCTATTGATGAAGTGATGAACCAGTTCTTCGAATACCACAACTATATCGTATGCTCTAAGGGAACCGTTGAGTTTAATGGCAAGCAGCACACCGTAAGCTTCGGAATCCTTGGCAGCGTTTACACGATGAATGCTGATGATATGGTGAAGGCGCTGGAAGGTGCCGACAATCTGCAGATAGAAGAAACCACCAGCTCATCAACCGATGAATCCCCTTCGGTAAGCGATAATAACAGCGATGGTTCAGAAGAAGACGGACTGGGCGCTTCCGTTCAGAAAAAACTGGAAGATAAGGCAAACCAGGCCATGGATCAGGCTGCCGACAAGGTAAGCAAGAAACTGGAAGAGAAAATCAACAAGAAACTCGATGAAGCAACCGATTCTTCAACCGTAGAAAAGATTCTCGACAAGATTCTGGAACTGATCTAACATCAGAAATCCGAAGAAACATAAGAAATATAACACATTTCTCAATATGACAGCATGGCGGCTTGACGTATATCAAGCCGCCATTGCTGTTTAGTTGACGTGTATCAAAAAAAGCCCCTTTTTCATCATTTTGTCATGTCTTTGTGACAGATATTCAAGAAAAAGGCATTACCTTTGCACCAGAAAACAGTGAGATTGTAAAAGGATAATGTAAAACAGGAGACCTCACATGGAGGCTCCACAAAGAAAGAAAGGAAACAAATTATGATGACGACAGTAATGATTCTTGCAGTTATGGCAGCAATGATTGCCAAGGCTGTAAATGTAAACAACAACATGGAGATGGGCAAGTAAAATTGACCACCGTTCATGAACAAAAGGATAAAGGAAATGGCAGAAATGCCGAGTATTAATTTTTTAAAAAAGGATAACGATTATGAAAACAATGTATGCAAACATCAAGAAGGCCTTGAAGGCTATTCTTGCAAATTACATGACCGCAATGGAAATGTATGGTGAGGCTTTGAACAGAAGCCGTGGCTGTGCTTGCGCATAAGGGTTCCAATCCCTTCATGCTGCGGCATAAACTAGATTGAAAGCAAAAAGTAATTACGTTTAAATAAAGAAAAAGCGTGTAAGTTACCATACTTACACGCTTTTTTTGTATCTTTGCAACCGGTTAGTAAAAATTTTAAAAAGAAGAAACGATGAACTCACAAGATATGATCAGCAGGCTGGAATCGAAAGGCATCCGACCAACCGCCAACCGCATACTCGTAATGAAGACCCTGATGGGCGAACAGAACCCGCAGAGTCTGAGCAATCTGGAACGAAAGATGGTTTCGATGGACAAGTCGAGCATCTTCCGTACCCTTACCCTCTTTCTGGAACATGATGTGGTACATGCCTTCGAAGATGGGCGAGGCGTACTCTGCTACGAACTCTGCGAAGAAAAAGGGGCTTGCGATCATCACGACGGGCATATTCATTTCTACTGCGAATCTTGCCAGCGTTCCTTCTGTATGGAGGATATCCATATTCCAAGTTTCGAGCTGCCCGAAGGCTTTTACCCCCACTCTATTTCCTTTGTCATCAAAGGCGAATGCCCGGATTGCAGAAAGAAACACCAGTAAAGCGAAAGGTGCATTCTGCGTTAATTTAGCATAAATATTTTTGAAATTCTATTGTTTTTCCGATATTATCATTACTTTTGCAAGCGATTATCACGGGGTGCTGAAAGATTCGGCTGAGATGATACCCATTGAACCTGATGCAGGTAATGCTGTCGCAGGGATATTTGATAGCGCTTTATTCTTTCTCTTAAGGCTTTCATCTGGAAGTTCACCGTGTTTGATTACATATTATCTTATCATCGCTTTCGGGCGATAGAAAAAGCGTAAACAAACGGATTATTCATCATATAAAACGAACAGAATATGAAAGTAACTATCAACAACAAAGAGACCGAGACACAGGCTAAAACCATCAGGGAGTTAGCCCAGGAACTCGATTTGCCAGCTACAGGAGTTGCAGTAGCTATCAGTAACGAAATGGTGCCTCGTGATGAATGGGAAAACACAATCATCGCCGAAGGAGCAGACATCGTTATCGTAAAAGCCTTCTGCGGAGGATAACGGTCCCAGAATACTGCGGAAAAGAATCATCCAAAAGTACTTTTCCTACAGAAATGAAAACAAAAATAACAACTCTATAATAAAACAATGGAAAAATTAGTAATCGCAGGCAGAGAGTTTAACTCACGCCTCTTCTTGGGCACAGGAAAGTTTAACAACAATGCCCTCATGGCTGAAGCCATCAAAGCATCAGAAACAGAAATGGTTACTGTTGCTATGAAACGTATCGAACTAGAAGACAAGCAGGACGATCTGCTCTCTCATATTGTGCAGAACCCAAATATCCAGCTCCTTCCTAACACCAGTGGCGTGCGCAACGCCGAGGAGGCTGTCTTCGCAGCACAGATGGCTCGCGAGGCTTTCGGAACCAACTGGCTCAAGCTCGAAATCCACCCAGACCCTCGCTATCTTCTTCCAGACTCTATCGAGACGCTGAAGGCTACCGAGAAACTGGTAAAACTCGGTTTCGTGGTATTGCCATATTGCCAGGCAGACCCTACCCTCTGCAAGCACCTCGAAGAGGCTGGTGCTGCTACCGTGATGCCACTTGCTGCACCTATCGGTACCAACAAGGGATTGAGAATGAAGGACTTCCTGCAGATCATCATCGAGCAGGCTACTGTTCCTGTGGTAGTAGATGCAGGTATCGGTGCACCTAGCCACGCTGCCGAGGCTATGGAGATGGGTGCCAGCGCTTGCTTGGTTAATACAGCTATCGCTGTTGCCGGTGACCCTGTAGAGATGGCTAAGGCATTCAAGGAAGCAGTAGTATGCGGTCGCCGTGCTTACGAGGCAGGTCTCGGAGCCATCAGCGATTGTGCTGAGGCAAGTTCTCCTCTCACCGCATTCCTCAACGACTAATTATAATTATAGATAATAAAAGGCATGAAGGATGAAGGCAAAGAAGCAAGAACGCTCTTTTTACCCTTTTACCTTTTTACCTTTTTACCTTTAAAAAATTATGCCAAACGATAAGAAAGCTTACGCCCAGAGAGAAAAGGCGTATATGCAGGGAAAACTCTTCCCACAGATCAAGGTTGGAATGACCAAGGTAAACCTCACTCCTACTGTTGTGAAGGATGAGCGCGGCATTCCTCATACAGAGCCAAACGCTCCGGTTTACATCTACGATACCAGCGGTCCTTACAGCGACCCTAACTATCAGGTAGACTTGAAGAAGGGCTTGCCAAGAATGCGCGAGCAGTGGATCCTCGACCGCAACGATACCGAGCAGCTCAAGGAAGTTACCAGCGAGTATGGCAAGCAGCGCCTTGCTGACCATAGCCTCGACCACCTCCGCTTCGAGCACATCCAGTTGCCTCGCCGTGCACAGGCTGGCAAGCACATCACCCAGATGGCTTATGCCAAGGCTGGCATCGTAACTCCAGAGATGGAGTACGTGGCTATCCGCGAGAACATGAACTGCCAGGAGTTGGGCATCGATACCCATATCACCCCTGAATATGTGCGTGATGAGATTGCACGCGGACGTGCCGTTCTTCCTGCCAACATCAACCACCCGGAGAGCGAACCGATGATCATCGGCCGCAACTTCCTCGTGAAGATCAATACCAACATCGGTAACTCTGCCACTACCTCCAGCATCGAGGAAGAGGTGGATAAGGCTGTATGGTCTTGCAAGTGGGGAGGCGATACTTTGATGGACCTCTCTACCGGCGACAATATCCACGAAACCCGTGAATGGATTGTACGCAACTGCCCTGTACCAGTAGGAACCGTGCCTATCTACCAGGCTTTGGAGAAGGTAAACGGCAAGGTAGAGGATCTGAACTGGGAGGTATTCCGTGATACCCTCATCGAACAGTGCGAGCAGGGTGTTGACTACTTCACCATCCATGCCGGCATCCGTCGCCACAACGTGCATCTCGCTGATAGCCGTCTCTGCGGTATCGTGAGCCGTGGCGGTAGTATCATGAGCAAGTGGTGTCTCTACCACGACCAGGAAAGCTTCCTCTATGAGCACTTCGACGACATCTGCGACATCGTGGCACAATACGACGTAGCCCTTTCTTTGGGCGATGGTCTGCGCCCAGGCTGTATCGCCGATGCCAACGATGCAGCCCAGTTTGCCGAGTTGGATACCATGGGCGAACTCGTTACCCGTGCCTGGGACAAGAACGTACAGGCATTCATCGAGGGTCCTGGCCACGTGCCATTGCAGAAGATCAAGGAGAACATGGAGCGCCAGCTCGACCACTGTCACGAGGCACCATTCTACACCCTCGGCCCATTGGTTACCGATATCGCTCCAGGTTACGACCACATCACATCAGCCATCGGTGGCGCCCAGATAGCATGGCTCGGCACTGCCATGCTCTGCTATGTAACACCAAAGGAGCACCTCGCCTTGCCTAACAAGGAAGATGTGCGCACAGGTGTGGTAACCTATAAGATTGCCGCTCATGCAGCCGATTTGGCAAAGGGTCATCCAGGTGCAACTATCCGCGACAACGCCCTCTCCAAGGCACGTTTCGAGTTCCGCTGGAGAGACCAGTTCCACCTCTCTCTCGACCCAGAGCTCGCCTTGAAGTATTTCGAGGAGGCAGGTCATACAGACGGTGAGTACTGCACCATGTGTGGTCCAAACTTCTGCGCCGCCAAGTTGACACACGATTTGAGAAAGTTTAAAAAGTAAGAAAATGTTTTCAGACGAATTAAAGAATATCAGTTGGGAGGAGACCACGGAGCGCATTGCTCGAATGACCGATAATGATGTGCGTCGTGCCCTTGCCAAGGACCATTGCGATGTGAACGACTTCATGGCGCTGATTTCACCGGCAGCCGAGCCATACCTGGAGGTAATGGCACGTCTTTCCCGCAAATATACCGAGGAGCGCTTCGGCAAGACCATGTCGATGTTCATTCCTCTCTACATCACCAATTCATGCTCCAACTCCTGCGTGTATTGCGGTTTCCATCGTGAGAATCCGATGGCTCGTACCATCCTCACCCCAGAGCAGATTGAGAACGAGTATAAAGCCATCAAGCAGCTGGCTCCATTCGAGAACATCCTTCTCGTTACGGGCGAGAACCCAGCCAAGGCTGGCACCCCTTATCTTGCCAAGGCAATCGATATCGCTAAGAAGTATTTCTCTAACGTGAAGATTGAGGTGATGCCGCTTTCTACAGAGGATTACAAGACCCTCGCCGACCATGGTATGAACGGCGTCATCTGCTTCCAGGAGACCTACAACCACGAGCACTACAAGCTCTACCACCCACGTGGCATGAAGAGCAAGTTTGAGTGGCGCTGCGATGGTTTCGACCGCATGGGTATGGCAGGCGTTCATTCCATCGGTATGGGTGTACTCATCGGCTTGGAGAAGGAATGGCGCACGGATGTTGTGATGATGGCTCATCACCTGCGCTACCTGCAGAAGCACTACTGGAAGACCAAGTACAGCGTGAACTTCCCTCGTATGCGCCCTGCACAGAACGAAGGTTTCCAGCCAAACTGCTTCATGACCGACAAGCAGTTGGCACAGGCAACTTTCGCCATGCGTATCTTCGACCACGATGTAGATATCTCCTACTCTACCCGTGAGCCTGCCTACATCCGTGACAACATGGCAACACTGGGTGTCACCACCATGTCGGCAGAATCAAAGGTAAATCCTGGTGGTTATCATACCTATCCTCAGGCATTGGAGCAGTTCACCGTAAGCGATGAGCGTACCGCCAAGGTAATCAATGCGAGATTGAAGGAATTGGGCAGAGAGCCAGTCTGGAAGGATTGGGATGCCTCATTCGATTTCTTCGGAAAACTGAAAGAAGAGAAAGTTGGATAAAAAAATCCTCGTCCGGTTTCAAATATCGGACGAGGATTTTTAATTTTAAGGCTGCCTTTTGTCTCAGAAGGCTTTATTCTAAGCCATCACCGCTGTCGGTATTACCTTCAGATGAAGAACTTCCACCAGTCTGACTGTTGTCTCCGGTAGTTGTATTGCCACCAGCGATGTTACTACCTGAACCACTGCCTGAACTTGCAACAAAAACATTGCTTGCTCTTCTCACACTAGCCGAAGTGTTAAGGTTGGCATTGCTCAATGTACCAGTAGCACGGGCTCTGAGCTTCACTCCGGCAATATTGTTTACCGCAGTAAACTCAGCCTCGGTCTTGGCTCCCTCCTTGTTACGGATACCCACGCTGAAGATGGCAAGGTTGTCTATCTTCACATTTTTACCAGCCAGGAGCTGCTCCTTGATACACTTCACCATGGCAGTCATCATGCCCAGGCACATCGCCTCGGTGAATCCGGTATTGTGCTCCTCCATGTGCTTGGCAAGTTCAGCCAAATCCATCGTCTCTTCCACCAATGGGAAAGCATACCACTTAAGATAAGCAAGACTCTTCTTGTTCTTGTTCTGCTTCAAAACATACTTAATCATACCTTTCAGAATTTTGAGTTAATTACTGCCGATTCCGCATCTCCATATTCCTTCAGAAGGTATAGGATCCATCACCCCATCGGGTAGAGAGTTTCATCGAGTAAACCCCTTTGGTTTACACAGCAAAGATACAAAATTCCATCAAGTCATTCATACGATACCATACGTTGCGTGAGATAGCATACTTTATCAGGATTTTCTTATGGTTCACCTAGATAATCGATGATGAGAGCTACCTCTCGGGGTGTAAAAAACTTTGCCGTCTTACGATAGCCGAGCTTCTGAAGTCCGTCAACAAGTTGCGGAATGCGATACACCCAAGCCATCAGATGGTTTACTGCCGTATGAGCCGAATTGGCTGTTGGAAAATAGAGCCAGGCAAGCTCTGATTTTCCATAGGCTCTTACTTTAAAATTTGTCATCATATTTACATTTTAAATTTGCATTTTAATTATTTTTCTAACCCTTATACTTACGCCCTCTAAAGATGATACTTACGGAGCGTAAACCTTATGTTTAGAAGGGGCAGACATCTGGAGGAGGTGGCAGCAGAAATTCGGGTTTCTGCTGAGCCTCACCCAACAGGATATCGGCAATATCGGTATTCGCCTCAAACTGCTCCATGAAGTCTACCACCCTATAATCCCGACATCCGCTCTTAGCCATCTGCTCCTTCCACTTGTCATACTCTCCGCTATCGGGATAAACCACGAGTCTTCGATGCTGCAAGGGGAGCAGCTTATCGGTCTGCAGATTGCCACATCCGCCCGTTGCCAGCCACAGGTACTGCGGATAGCGGCAGGCACAGATAAGCGATGTCTTCTCACTCTCCACGATACATACCGTCTTATCGGGATAGCGGGGAAGCAAATGCTGTCCAAAGAGCACCTTTTCGGTATTCTGAAGTTGCGGTCCTACATGAGAACGTTCGCAGATGGAACGCATGGTGTTGGCCCATCCCTGTACCCGATGACCGTCATTGCGATAAGCCATCAACTTGGCATCATGCACCCGCTGCTGTTCGTCTATCAGCCAGAACACCACTGCCCTGCCATAGTTAACCCCCTGCACAACGACGTCTCGGGCAGTACCTCCCACACAATAATCGGCTAGCACCTGCCGGGCATCACCACCGATGTTCAAGCCTTCAAGCCACATACTGAAAGCACTCGGTCTCAGCATCGCCTTCTGTACCCATTCGGGGCTGAAGAACTCGGTCTGTCGCCTATCCTGCGGTTGCATCATCAGTCCGTTCTTATGAACGTTCAGGGCGTTATCTGAGTCCTGTCTCCTGTTTCCCAATCCCAGCAAGGGTTTACCGTTTACATATTCCGCCTGGTAATCTTCCCTGCAGCTAAGTTCCGGATGATCATGGAAGTATTGACGCGGTGGATAATGATAGCCACACGATGCCGTATGGTCGCATTTACCACAGTCGTCAGCCACATACTCGCCCGTTTCCAGGTCCACATATCGGGTAAAGCACTTCTTGCGTCCGCATTGAGGACAGACATAGCGGTTGGCTCCACCGGCATGATAGCGCTCCAAAACAAATCTTATATCATTCTTCATTTTTTCTGAAATTTAATGATAAAAAAAATGTATCAGAGTGTATCATTTCCGAATCGATACAAAACAATCATTAACCTATTGATATTCAGAAGGTTATTATGTATCAAAGATGATACATTCCCTTTGTATCAGATACAGCAGCTGTATCACTCATGATACAGCCTAACTATATCTATATCAATTAATTAAGTATCATTTTGTATCAAAAATCGGAATGATACATCCCTGATACAAATACTTACTTCTTGTAAGGCTTATTTGCCTTTTCTGTTCAAGTTATTGCTCTTGGCAACACGCTGAACCATACTCAAACTGGTACCCAGTTTGTCAGCAATTTCCCGATAAGAAGAACCGTTAGGCTGCTTGAGTTCACGAATAATATCGCGCTCCAGTTCCGCCCTTTCATCTCTTGATCTTGGCAAATGTGCCCGTTCCTCATCATAGCCACCATATTCAAAATGGAGCCATCCGTCAGAACTGGTCAACGTAAGTTCCTGCACGTTCTTGAAATCAAGTTCGATTGGGAGAGAACGATACTTCAGTTGGATGAAGTAGCGCATATCCTTGTCCTTTCTCGATTTGTTGAAACCAATTATGTTATCGGCAAAGTTACTGAGAAGCTTGCTACCAGCCAGGTCATCGATTGTAAGCGGATCGCCCTGCTTGCGCTTAGGCGTATGGGCAAGGATGAGCATGGTACAGTTGTGAGTCATACGCATAGCTACCAGTTGCTGCATGGTTTTTCCAGCTTCAGCTGCCTCCTTAGAATTGATACAGAGATTGGTAAAGTTATCTATGATTATCACCTCTATATTCAGTTCCAGTGCCATTCGCTCAATCTCAGAAAGAATCATGCTCTGGTCGGTAACATCGTGCATCTTGGTATAATCGATGCTAGCGTGGTAGAGTGTATCAGGACTATCCTTGTTGGGATATCTCAGAGCCAATTGCTGAGTCGAAAGCTCAAAGTTGACATAAAGTACCCGCATTCCCTGTTCAGCCAACTCGATAGCTATCTGAATGGCGAGGACTGTTTTACCCACACCCGGGCCGCTAAAGAGAATCGTAGTCTCATGCTCCACCAGAATATGGGGAATAAGTTCCTTCGGAGGTTTCATTTTCCGTCCTTTCTCCAGGTCCTCTTTTAAAGTGGACACATTGAAAAAGCTATCCCTGTCCTGCTGCTGAGCAGCCCCCGGAGCAAGAGCCTGAGCCAGCTTCTGTGGATCTGTCTGCAACTGAGCAGCCTGAGCCACTACTTCATCCAATTTCTGTTTAGAATCTTTATTAATCATACCGTTTTCCTTTCCTGATATAATCAACAGATTCAATACTTGCCATCATCTCCTGCACGTGCTTGCGATAAGCCGCAGCCAGAGGGGCGTTGCTGTGGAGTAAATACTCATTGAGGATTTCTCCGATAGATAATACCTTTTTCATATTATATTTTGGTATTAATCCTTCCGTCTATGAAGCAATTTGCATTCAGATAGTCCAAGTCCTCTAGCTTCCTAGTCAGGATGCTTGTCTGCCTGCTGGACTTAAGTGAATACAACGAACGATATCCAATAAGCCCTCGAGATTAATATTTTAAGCAGAATCGTATTTATCAACAAGACAAAACGAAAAGCCTGCATAACTAAATCTCGTCGGCAAAGGTACAAGAAAAGGTTAAGACTACCAAATCGCCAAAATAAGCCTTATAAACAAATGTAATCTGAACATTTATGCAATTTACTAGATTTCTAATAATGCCATTCTTAAAAGTTAAGACTTTTGGTATAGGAAATCTTAACTTTTAAGAATTTAGAAAAAAGGAATCTCATCTTTATAAGAATTTAGAGTTCACCCTGGCTATAAAACAAAAGAAGAACAGAATGCTATGTCATAAACATTCTGTTCTTTCCGCCATAATGAATTATAAAGTCTTGTTTTTTAGCCGTTAAAAAATATTAATCCGCTGAATATGACTTAAAATCGGCAAAATAATCTTGTTTTGTATTTTTGTTCATCTTAGAAGTCTTTACCCCCATTACTGTTTTGTAATTTGGAATACATAATGGAGCTCCAACAAATTGACGTTCCAAATAGGCAAGAAAAAGCCTATGATGAGATTTGGGTACACGACACCACAACATAAAACAAGCTACATATTCTGCTTTAAGAGCTCTCGTCTCTAACTTCTTTTGTTTTATACTAGGCAAATCGTCCCTTACCTTCATTCCTTCAATGGCAGAACGAACCTGATGCTTAACAAAACCATAATCTTCTTGATTTGTCCAAATTTCTGATTCTTCTAAAGTCAAATCATTGGAAAGACCTTTCATTATAACATCTTTGAATACTTGTATCTTATAATCTTTATGCGAAATATTGTGATAAAGAATTCTTCTTAACTGGTTCATGTCTTTAGCTTCTTTCCGTCTACGTTCAAGATCTTCTTTTGTTATATTTTTGGCAGTTAATAACCCAGCATTTTTTATCAAAGACGCAGTTTCTTCAAGATCAGCCCTACAAGAAGCTTCAATTTCTTTCAGATATTCATCATTGTTCCTTATTTCATTTTCTTCCTTCATCAACTCTTGACATAATTGTATGATATCTGATGCTATTTGCATATACTTTTCTAATACATCAAGCATTTGATGCACATAATCAGGGTAGACTTCCAGATACATATCTTCTATATAAGGAGCCTTATTACATAAATGAGAGACATTCATCGTTTGAGTTGCAGAACTATAACTTCCTGCAGCCCGTCTACTATTCCTTGGACAAAATTTGAGGATACTCTTTTTTATTTCACTGATAGAACTCTTAATTTTATTATATAGGTAATGGGGAGTTGACAAGCAGTTCTTATTATCTGAAGGAAAAGTTGTATTATAGTACTTCTCCAATTTTTTAATACTAGCATACTCTAGTTCGGCTTTAGCTAAAGCAACATTTAATTCGGCAGTATATTTAATGCATTCATCCTCTGTTTTCAACTTTAGACCAATGCCATTCAATGCACGATTTTTATTGTATCCTGGGATATATTCTCCTAGGAGTTCAAAAGTTTTTTCATTTTTATCTAAAGCCAATTTTGTTTTCATTCTTTTTACTTATTTTTACCTCTGCCAGCCTTTAGCAAAGTTGTTAATAAATTCCTCCTTTCCAGGCAAAGCCAAGAAAGTTGGTGGCGATAGTTTCGCAAGCTGTTATCCTGTGTTGGCTTACCACCCACCATTCGCCTACAAAATTAACAAAAATATTTCAAAAATAAGACAAACTTACTTATTTTTTTTTTCAATTTCTGTATATTTTATGCTACATATAAATAAAATGCACCTAAAACCCATATTTAAGTGTATTTAATTTACTATAAACAACTTAGCGAAATATTTTATCATCCATTTCACTATGAATTTCAGATAAGAAAATAAAGGATTGCAATCCATCTTTCCGAAGATTGCAACCCTTTATACCTTTTATCCTTATCTAATGACTATCGTCTAAAGTCAATATCATAACGTACCATTAATAGAGAAAGGAAACAAGAAATAGATTCCTAATCTCTCAAGCACCCTACCGGCACAACATATACGCCGTCCTGCGGACGCTGGTAGGCATATTTACCGACACCAGTCAACACCATTTTGAAAGATGGAGACTTCATCTTATCGGTATCGATTTTACTTTCCAAGGTCACCAGGTTTCTTGCGCCCTCCTCTATGAGCTTGTCGCCACCCAGCTTCACCTCTATCAACCCATACTTGCCATTACGAAGATGAACCACAGCATCACACTCCAGACCATTTTTATCACGAAAATGATAAACGGAGCCGCCTAATGCATCGGCATAGACTCTCAAATCACGCACACACAAGGTTTCAAAGAATAAGCCAAATGTACTCAAATCATTAATCAAGTCATCCGGTCCCATTCCCAATGCAGCCGTTGCTATCGAAGGGTCGGTAAAATATCTGGTATCAGAAGTACGTATCGCCGACTTGCTTCTCATATTCGGGTTCCAGGCTGTAGAATCCTCTATCACAAATATCTTCTTCAAAGCCTTGATATAGGAATAGATGGTATTCTCACTAACCTCAGTACTCTCATTGTTGGCAATATCTGCCAAAATGGTACCTGCCGTAGCCTGACTTCCCTGATTTCTCGCATACGAACGCATAATCCTCCTTGCCAATTCACTATCACGGTTGACTCCATCTACACGGGATACATCGAATCTGGTTACTGCTTCAAAATACTCAATAGCCTGCTGTAAAGCTGCCTGTTTGCTTTTCTTATCCAAGGCTTTCGGCCAGCCACCCCGACAAGTCAAATATGCCAGATGCTCCAAGTCAATTGGGTTGATTCCTTCTACGAAGTAATCCGTCCTGTCGGTTGCGAACAATTTGGCAAGGCTCACCTCTCCTGTAGAATCTTCTGATTCCCACAAACTCATCGTTCGGAGTTTGAGCCAGGCAAAACGCCCCGTACCCGTATGAAAGATTTCGTCATAACTAGGTGGTACAGCAGACCCGGTCAGTATGAACTGCCCATCATCATCACGCTTATCCACTTCATTTCTGACGGCATCCCAGAACTTAGGTGCTATTTGCCATTCATCTATCAAACGTGGCGTTTCACCCCGAAGCAACAGTTTGATATTGGTATTGGCCATAGCAATGTTCTGCTCCATAGTATCTGGATCAGACATAGACAGGATACTTTTAGCCTGTTGGCTGGCTAGGGTAGTTTTACCGCAATACTTAGGACCTTCTATCAAAACAGCTCCCATCGCATCCAGTTTTTCTGCCAATATTTTATCTGCAATTCTTGCTTTATATTCTTTCATAAAATCTCATTTTTAATTTCTGATGCAAAAATAATATATTTTATTGAATATCAAGCAAATAAAATGGTTAAACTTTGTTGCTTTTCTATTCTATTGTGGCAGTTGACGCATTTTCATTGTGGCAGTTGGCGCTTTTTCGCTGTGGCAGTTGGCGCATTTTCGTTGTGGCAGTTGGCGAATATTTCCTATAATTGTCAGTATTTGCACAATACAACGATTGATGGCGCAAAATTACAAAATCGCCTCTATCGTATAATGGTAATCATTATTACAAAAAAAACTCCGAAGAACCAAGATTGATTCTTCGGAGTTTTTGTACACCCTTAGGGATTCGAACCCTAGACCCACTGATTAAGAGTCAGTTGCTCTACCAACTGAGCTAAGGGTGCCTCTGCTAAAAGCTTTGTTTTCAAAAGCGAGTGCAAAGGTAATACATTTTTCTGAAACCACCAAACTTTTATGGATATTTTTTGATAAAAACTTTCATTTTATCCATCATGGTTGGTTGATGGAAGCATTATTCCTTCAGCCAACCACCTATCAGACTGATGATTTCCTGTCTTGTAGGCTCAGGGAACGACAAGATGCGAGTTTTGTGCGAACCGCCATGACACATATAAACATGCAGGTTCTTCTTGTTCTTGGTGAAAGGCAAGCCATAAATGCCCGAAGCTCCCCAAGGATCGATATCGCCATAAATATAAACCATCTTCGGATCATTCTTGGTCAGGAACTCTACCGTATGATTATAGAGTGCTGGCGAGAACTTCACGTTTTCTGCTCCCTTTGGCACCATCAGTTTCTTCAGATAGCCCTTAGCTGTCCTGATACTGAGATATTTCTTGAATGGTTTGGTATAATAGCCGTAATAACCCAACTCCCGGGCTGCCTGCACATCAAATGAGGCTGTGGCATTATAGTTGGTGAAATACTCCGGCTCACACATGTTGATCCAGTAATCAAACACCGTCTTGTCATCTGCCTCTCTTGCAGGAATCTTGTTGATGTCTTCTCCCCACTGCCAGAAAGCAAAGGCGTATTCGAATACAGAGTAATCAAAAATCTCTGCCAGCGGAGCATTGAATACATATTTCTTATCGTTGCAATATTTCTCGAACATTGGCAGCAACGCAGCCTTTCGCTTGAAGAGGAGCAACTGGAAATCGAGCACCTTCTGTCGGTTTTCCTTGGTTGATACCTGATATTGCAGGAACTTCTCATGTCGTCCATCCTCCACACCCTTGTTGAGCGGAGCTACGTATGGCACAGAAATATCTACATCATCAGGGAAGTAAGACCGGTAGAACATCGTAGTCTGTCCGCCCTTGCTGATGCCGGTAGCAATCCATTTTCCCTTGTACATCGCATGCAGGGTCTGGTTTACATGATGCAGATCATAGAGCGAATTCTCTACAGTAAGATAATCCCAGTTACAAGGCTCAGGCATCGACTTGTCGAAATAGCGATACTCCACGGTAATGATATTCGTATCGAAGAGTTTGGAAAGTTCTTCAATATATCCTTCACGCAGCGCATAGTTGGCATTATATCCTTCTGTCACGAGCACGGTAGGACGGTCGAATCCTCTATGGCAGAGCACCACCCTCTGTTCGAAATAGCCCTTGGATGCATCCTTGGCATCGAGCTGCTGCTTGATAAAGAACACATACTTTTCCGGGAAATGCGTACTTTCCAGCGTTTCCACATTACTTACTCCAGGCAAAGCAGCCAGTTGTTTACCAGCCACGCCCAGTTCTGCCGCCAGCATCTGCAATGGCAGGATGAAGAGCAGCAGCATCAATTTCAAAAATCTCAGTTTCATCTGATTCTCTCTTTTTATATATTATATTCTAAAATTCAAGATTGCAAAATACATTCTATATGTTTCCTAAACAGCTGCAAAGGTAATGATTTATTTTTGTTCGGCAAAGAGAAACAACACCTTATTTATTATATGGGCAGCAATTAAGGAAATCAGAACAAGAATCCTGCATTGATATAGAATCCTACATTCTTACCCAAGCTAGAATAATTAGCCTGAATGCTTACCGGACCCAATACGAAATCATAGGATGCTCTCAAGGCTCCTCCCCACAAATCATCACCGATAAGAATATGGGAAAACTTGCGGGCTTCCTTGCCATACTCTCCCAGAGCGGTAAGATAGAACTTTCCTTTCACCCGATAGCGGAAACCGAGCTGACCAGTCACCACATTGCGCTCCAGCAGATGAACATGCTGCGCACTCTCCCATGCCACTTGCCAAGGCAGATAGTAACCGTCAGCTACTCCACCTGCATAATTCTGATAAATGGCAGGTACGGAACTGCCAAACAAGAAGCGGCTCTTGAGCTTAGGAAGCAGATAGAATCTGGAATTGAGACGTACGGCACATTCTCCTTGAAAAACAGCTTCACCGAAAGGATTACCATCAGCATAATGTATTCCGTCATCCGTATGCAGAATGCCCTGAACCTGAATGCGGCTGCCACGGGTCGGGAAATAACGGCGGTCGTAAGTATCCATCACAACAGATGCAAAGTAGTTCAGAAAATGGTCTGACGAACGTGTCTGGATGCTTCCGTCGCGTTCGAACATATCAGAATGATAATGATAATAATCAAACTGCACTCCCGATTTCAATCTGAAATTACCGATATCGCGGGTATAGAATCCAGCGAAAGAATGCGAAAGAAACTCTAGGGCATCCAACTTATGCTTGTCCGCATAAAGGTCGAAATCATAATGAGCCATACGATAGGAAATGCCTATTTTCGCTCCGAAAAGGTTGCCATAGGCATATTTCATTTCCAGATATGGATTACGGGAAATGCGTCCTGTAAAGGCATAATGATGACGGGTAGAAAACTGCTGGTTGTTGGATATCTGAGCTATGACGCTCGCCAAATCCTGCGTATCAAAACGTGCACCTACACTGATTCTTCTCGATTCGTTGGGTTCCAGCATAAATACCAGGTCATAAGGTTCCTCGTTAGACTGTCTGTATTCTACACGCGAAAAGATATTCAGTCCCCTGAGCATGGCAAGTGTGCCATCTATCTCCTCAGGACTGACTTCCGAATTCTCCCGTAAAGCAATTTTCTTTCTAATCCACTTTTCCTCCTCTCCGCTGATGCCTTCTATCCGGATGCTTCCTATATGATAAGTTTCCGTCTGAGAAGGTTTCGGCTGTTTGAGGCGTTTATCCTGTAATGTATCATCAGAGGCTACAGAATCACAAGCATCAGCATAGATATACTTTCTCAGAGCCATCAGCTCATCCCATTTCTGACGGGCAGCCTGTTCTCCCCGCTGTATCATCGTATCAATGGCTTCAGACTGGAAGCTGGCTGCCGAATAACCTTTCAGAGAAGGATTAATATAAAGATCGGCTTCAGCCATATTCTTCCGGTATTTGGTCTGCCCCATCATACTTATGAGCTGTTCTACAACAGAAGAAGCCGATTTCAGCTCTTCCTTCTTCTTCCAACCGGTACTCAAATCTACACAGATAATCACATCCGCTCCCATTTCCTTTGCCACATCAACCGGCAGATTGTTCAAGGCGCCACCATCCACCAGCATCTTCCCTTTCCATTCTACCGGAGCAAAGACGCCCGGTATCGACATGCTGGCACGCATCGCCAATGGCAACGAGCCCGATGAAAACACGACCTCCTTGCCTTCTACCAGATCTACCGCCACGCAACGGTAAGGAATAGGTAGGTTGGAGAAATCATCCACCTGATGATACCCCACGGTAAGTTTAGAGAAAAGGTTAAAGATATTCTGCCCCTTCACATAACCGGTAGGCAACGAAACCTTCCTCTCTTTGGAAAGAGGAATATGAACGATATATTTCTCCCTTTCTTCTTTAGAAAGAAAAGTCTCCGATTCACGTTTCACCTGGTCGCTCAAAAGGAAAAGCCAGTTCTGGTTACGGTAGAGGCTATCAATATCCGCAGCATCGTAGCCGATGGCATAGAGTCCGCCCACGATGGCACCGATACTGGTTCCGGCAATATAATCTACAGGAATATCAGCCTCTTCCAGCACCTTGAGCACACCTACTTCAGCCGCACCCTTGGCACCACCTCCACCCAACACGAGCCCCACCTTCTTGCGTGGCTGCTGGGCTTGCAGAGGAGTATATGCAAAGAAGCAGCAGAATAAAACCAAAAAACATAATATTTTATCTCGATGTACCATCATATTGCTCCTTTTTAAAATGAATAACTGACACAGCAAATACTCTTCACTCTTCACCAATTCCTCCGGAATACCGATAAACAGGGCGGTTGGCGGAGGTGAAGAGTTCTCAGAAGCTCTTCACCCACTCTTCACCACTCTTCACCTAAATACTTTTTCAAGAATCCGACAGAAAAGAGAAGAATGATATTTCTTTTCCTCCATATTTCTTTCGTGTTTATAATTCTAATGATATTCCTTTCTTTCTATCCTCCTGGCTCGCATGTTCAGCTTACGAGGATCTTGGCGCATATACCAGAGATCCACAATTCGTACAAGATTTGAATCTTCATCATAGAAATAGATAATCTTGAAGTTCTTCATGATGATGGCGCCACGATACTTTTGCCATTTCTGCAATTCAGGAACAAAAGGATAGCCGGTCGGCATAATTTCCAAACGATGCCTAATCTTCTCATACTCAGCATTCCAATTCTTCACCGTTTTCCTTCCAAATTCAGAAAGTGCATATGCCACACACTTTTGAAATTCTGCAAGAAAAAGCCTTTCAACTTTTATTTCTACTATTTCCATCCCGGTATTGCCTTTCGCATCTGCGCTTCAAATTCATCTATGGAAATCCAATAGTCAGGATCATCCAAGTATTTCTCTACCTCTTCACAATGCTCCATCACCTGCTCCAGCGAGCGCCCCATAGGATAGGAATCGGTATCATAAGCCTCATCCCATGATACGGATGATGCTGATGTTGCCGAACGATAAGCAGGCGATGGCTCACAAACCTTATCCCCTGCTACCTTAGATTCATCGATATGATATTTCTTTTCCTCCATATTTCTTTCGCTTTTAAATTCTACATTGCTTATTGGTGCAAAAGTACGAAGAAAGATTGGTATTCGCAAGAAAAATACTAGAAAATTGCAGAGAAAGCTGAAATATAATGGATTATGCAGATAAATTCCCCACGCAAAGAACAAAATAAAGCCAGCCTTCTCCTGCAAAAAGGCTGGCTTTATTTATCATTATTGCAGCATTTGCTTCATTTGCAGCAAATGCTCTTACATATCAAACAGATTACCCGTTGCCACAGAATACGATACCTTGCACTGGTTGCAGATATCAGTAATCGTAGCGCCACTTCCACTCAACGAGTAGAACACGCTCTCGCCTATTAAAACATACTCCCAGGTGCGGTTCATTCTATCCTTAGACTCCAACGCGTTGATTTTCTTTATCCACTCGATGGTTGCCGTCTGTTTCTGACGCACGTTCACGTCATCTACCTTGTCGTCGCCCTTGGTTTCAATCAGATAAACCTTATCAGCCGTAGCCACGATGAAATCAGGATGATACGTTGCCATCAAGCCATCCTTCCTTACATAGAAGATGATGGCGAAGGAATGGCCACTCTCATTAATCTTCAGAAATCTTTCTACCTCGGCATCCCTATCCAGAAACTTAATGAATGCCTTTTCCAAACCTCCGCCATGAGAAGGATAACCCAGTCGGGGATAGATACATTTCTGCACATCTAACGAGTAAGACTCTCTCATCTTGATAGCTTTGAGCGAAGAGAAATCCGTATGGCTCACCTCTGCATCTACCATAGTCAGGCGGTTCTGCATTTTATAGATTGCCACCGCAAACTGCTCCACGATGTGCTTCGTCACGATGCCATCCTTCGCCAGCAAAATCTTCCAGTCGCTTCCCTGGAACGGGTCGAAAGGTATTGCGAAAAGTTTCACCCTGATGTACCAGTCCATCACCTGCACCGTTTGAGCCCCATTGATCTGAATGGTAGGGAAACCCTGACGGCGACAGTTCTCAAAGCGCAGGGTTACTACCCTTAGCAACTTCTGCAGATACTCATTATATCCATTGGCATTGAAGAGATTAGCCGTTACCTTATACTTGCCAAAGGTTGTCTTGGTCAAAGATTCCTGCGATACGAAGGTCTCCCCCTCCTTTGCCAGGAACTTACGGAGCAAAGACAGCGGATACATCGTGAATGGCTGTAAATCATCTAAATCTATTTCTGCATCTTCCAACTCTTCTAAGGAATCATGCAGAATAACCGGCCATTGGAAATCATACTTTTCGTAATCCTCACGAAGTCCCACGGTCAGGATATCGCCAGTGGCTCCTCCTGTACCCACGTCGCCTTCATCCACTGCAACCAAGCCTTGATCCTGCAAGTCATCATAGAACTTGATGAAAGCCGGATGCTCAACGATGGACAAGGTATCGATATAAGTGCGAGGAGGTTGATGATTCTTCAATACCCTGAGGCGGTCTTCACGCTTGATGTCGATGTAGTCAGGCTCTCGCCACATCAGTCGCAAACCTCTACCAACCAACTGCTCCAGCAGGATTGGCGCCTGCGAAGAACGCAGCGGTACGAGCACACAGATGTTGTTGACATCGAAGCCCTCACGGAGCATCAGCACCGAGATGACCACCTTCGGACTCTTATACCTATCTATATCGAAGAGCTTCTTCTTGATTTCCTGCCATTCCTCATCCTTCACCTCGCCCTGCTTGTTGCTGTCGATGGTAACGATGTCTTCATCTTCCAGACCTTCCGACTTCAGAAACTCTTCTACAAAAGGAGATACGGTGGTATCCTGGCAGACGATGAGCATCTTCGGGTTCTTAGACGCATCATTTTTCAGGAATTCCTCTTCCAGTTTGTTCAGCTTGGTCAATCCGGCACGGAGCATCATGCGCTGGCCCTCGCTCAGCCCTACTACCTTTCCCTGCTCATCACGCTCGGCGTTGTAATCCAGGTTCTCCAGGTCGGTGAGTTCCTGGCGGCGGTCGAGCAACAACAGTTTCACCAGTCCCTGCTTCATCGCCATAGGCAAGTCGAAGTCAACAATGATATGCGGGAAGAAGAGTTTCACCTGCTTCTCTCCGGCACCCTTTGTATCAAAAGGAGTAGCAGAGAAGTCCACCTGTATGAATCTTGTACCCTTGGTGGCACTGATGGCATTCAGGCCTCTTTGCCATTCCACCTCCTCGGTTTCGCCATTACGCTTGATTTCGTGAATATGATGAGCCTCATCATTGATTACCATCAAATCCTTTAAACCAGCCAGATATTCCAGTTCGGTGCCACCCAGAGCACGGCGGTCGAGCATGCCGAGGTCGTTGCCAGCCGATTTGCCCGGACGGATAGGCAGCAGGTCGCTGATGATTTCTGCGGGTGTCACCGTGCTGGAATCGTCCACCTCCTCATCCTGCTCCTTCTCTTCCATCTGATTTTCAAACAGATGCCAGTTGGTCAGGGCAATCAGTCCCTCGCCGGTGGTCTTCCTGCCGATGCCATCCTCCTTGGTCACTACATTGTTCTGTATAAACGAAAACACCTCGTCACGATAACGCTCGGGGATGAACACCTCCTGGTTCATGTAGTAGTCGTTGGTCTGAGGGTCACGATATTCCTCATCTCGCTTCTTTCTGCCGCAGAAGGCATCCAGCAGACGGTCGTAAACAATCAGACCCGGAGCCACTATCAGGAACTTCTGCGTAAATCGTCCACTCTCCACATCCTCGTGCCGGGCATTCAGCATCTGCCAGATTATCAGGGCATGCATCACCCATGTCTTTCCCGTGCCCGTAGCCATCTTCACTGCATACTTAGGCATCTGATATTTAGGTTTGGCAAGCTGAGCCAGGTCGGCCCTATCCATCAGTTCCGGAATGATGCCCTGATAGGCATCCATCACGCAGTTTTCTCCCATCACTTCGTGCAGATAGATGATGTTGAGGATAGCCTGTCGCTGACCCTCATGGAAATTTCTCACACGCTCGTTGCAGAAACCCTCTCCAAACCAATAGTTCAAGAGCGAGGCGGTGGTTGGGGTCACCTTCTCCAGCATCTCCCCACTCTTCCAGGCGGCATTGACCACATCGGTGAGTCGATGCGCCAATTCCAAAGATATATTACTTGAATTGATAGCCATAGTCGTAATCTCCTATTCGTTCTTAACACTAACACTTCACATCCAGGATAACCTGACTCTCGAATCCGAACACATCCACCGCCTTGACGCAGACTTTTCGCTCGTCCTTATGCGGCATAGCAATTCGCGTGGAATATACGCAGTGCAGCGGGTCGCTGTCGTTATCCACGTTCTCACGATAATCCTGCCAGGTGCTGCGGAAGGTATCGCCGTCATAATCAGGGTCGATGCTCCAATATTCTATCAACGAGAGAGGGTCCTGCTCCATCACCTGCTGCAGCTTCTCCTTGTCCTTATCGTCCAGCGGAATATTATCAGGCGAGAGCAGCACATAGTTGTTGAGACTGATATCGAGTTCATCCTCGCCATTGCCGTTCACGGTTACCTCCACAGGGTTCACCACCAGATATTGCAAAGAAGAGAAGCGGACGGTTTTGTCGGCGATGAGCTTCTTGAAACCTTTCTTGGATAGCTTGTCGAGCAGATCGGGCGGAATCACCAGCACCTCTACATTGCTGTTCTTATATTTCTCGATGGCTTGCGAGATGTCGAAGGCGAAGTTCCAGCCGAGCACGATGACTTTATCCCAGTCGCCACCAAGCAGAGAAGCCTTTGCTTCCACGGCACGGCGAACGGTAGCGGCAGTGGTCAGGCGGTTTGGACTATCCACCATCACCAGATTTCGTGTGCCTTTTACGTAACCGAAGTTTCTGTCGCTCACCTGCTCTGGAGAGAATGGCAAGGCACCGAAGAGGCCTAATACGACCTGAGAGAGATCGCCCACTCTGCGAAGCTTCTTGTTGTTATGGAAAGCTTCTTTCTGATAGTCGCCGATGCTCTGATAGAGGAACGGATTTACTTCCTGGTCGATGAAACGCTTGCGCATGACGAGGGATGCCGGCTTGCCGATGTCGCAGGTAATCCAGCGACGACCCAGCTTTTCGGCTACCGCTGCCGTGGTGCCGCTGCCGCCAAAGAAATCGCAGACAAGGTCGCCTTCGTTGGAAGAGGCCTTGATGATACGTTCGAGGAGGGCTTCGGGTTTTTGGGTGGCGTAATTCAAGCGCTCTTTCGCCATTCCATTGATTGTTGCAATATACCATACATCAGAAGGTAAAGCTAATTCCGAATCACCTCTTCCCTTGTTACCATCCTTAATTAAGGCACCTTTATATTTTAAGCGATTTGCTGTTGACTCACTAACTTGACGTTCTTCGAGAACTTCATTAGCATTAAATTTTATATTCTCTGCAGATTTACTATACATATAAATTGTATCATGCTTTCTATTCCATCTACTATCTGTTCTAATTCCCCATGAGTAACTCCAAACTATCTCATTTACAAAGTTTTCTTTTCCAAATATATCATCTAATATAGTTTTTACATAAGGTCCAACATGCCAATCTATATGAACATAAATACAGCCATTAGATGATAGTAACTCTTTCATCAACACTAATCGCTTATAAATCATTTTCAGATAAGAGATTGTTCCTTCTTCCCATGTATCAGCATAGGCAAATTGTTCTACTACCGTTGGCTTCTGTTGCAAATCAACTCCTGGCAACTTAACCTTCGTTCTATAATCCGCCTTAGAATCAAACGGCGGGTCGATGTATATCAAATCCACTTTGCCTCTTAATGAAGGCAAGCCCGTCTGAGGGTCTCCGGCTAGCAGCGCCTGCATGGTCAGGAGATTATCACCATACACCAGACGGTTCATCCAACTCCCCCCATCCAGGGCGGCATTGAATGCATTAGGGATATTGGGAACTTGTCCACGGAAGAATCCGGAGACATCCTTACGAGGCAACACCAGCTCATTGGTCTGCAATCCAATGCGTGTACCACTGCTCAATCGCTCAATGATGCGCTGAGCCTCTTGCCTACCTTCGCTTGCAATGCGAGGTAGTTCTTCAATCAATGATTTTGCCATAGCATTAAAGCTTAAATATAGTTTTAATGCGTAGCATGCTATTCTTTAAAACGAAGACTCCACCAAATACCCAAACGCAAGAACGTGGACAGTTCAACTCATCCACGTTCAGAGGTACTTGGCGGAAACCTATGTATACAGACAAGTCGAACGCCCACGTATATCGCAGGCGCTCGCACATTTATTCATGTATACATTCTTTCCACCGCCAAGTTTCCTGAACGTTTATCGAATAAACAGCAAACGCTATTATTTTAACCCACAAAAACAGACGTCATCACCCTAGGGCGAATCAATCCGAATGCAAAGATACTGCAAAAATAAGAGATAACAAAAAGATTCGCCACCTTTTTTATATTATCCCCCATTTTTTCTTGCGAAATCAAAATATTCTTCTCAAAATCTTTGGAGTATCAATAATTATCTGTATCTTTGCAGAGTGAAATGTTTAAAAATTACAATTATGGCAACACAAGTATTACAATTCAATCAAGCTCAACAGGCGGTGCTCAATGTTATCTCTTGTTTACAGTCAGAACAGGACTTGGCAGATTTGAAACGAACATTAGTAAAGTTCATGAATGATCGCTTGCAGCGAGAAATGGATAAGCTTTGGGAATCTGGCGAAATGAGCAATGAAAAGTTGCAGGAAATGCAGTCAGAACATTTGCGCACGGCTTATAAATAAACTGACTATGCAGAGAAACATCGTCTTAGATACCAACTGTCTCTTGCAGATAATTGCAAGGAAAAGCAAGAATTATTTCTTATGGGAAGGATTCTTGAATGGGGACTATTGTCTCTGCTTTACAACTGAAATTCTAGAAGAATACGAAGAAATACTTTGTTTAAAAACGAATAGATTAATAGCAACTATGGTATTAGAGATTATAACTCAAGCTCCAAATACCCAAAGAGTTGATGCTCATTATCATTGGAATCTTATCACACAGGATCCCGATGATAATAAGTTTGTGGATTGTGCAGTCTTTGCTAATGCCGATTTCATTGTATCAGATGATAAACATTTCAAAGATTTAGAAAACATCGATTTTCCAAGAGTACTAGTAGTTAGATTAGAAGAGTTTGCCAGATTATACCGAAATCTTGGTGCCAATTAATTAAAACTCTTTTCATCATTGAATTGACACATATTTCGAGAGATAATATGTAAAAGAGCAAAAGCAAACACGGAAATACTCTTCACTCTTCACCTTACCCCTGGAAACACCGATAAACAGGGAGGCTGGCGGGGGTGAAGAGTTCGCAGCAGCTCTTCACCCACTCTTCACCACTCTTCACCCATATACTTCAACACATCAACGCATAAAGGAGGATACACATCTACCTATCGATTTTGAGTCCAGGTGAAGAGTGGTGAAGAGTGGGTGAAGAGTTGCTGATGACTCTTCACCTCCCGAAATGCCGATAAACACAGGGGATTTGGGAGGAAAGGTGAAGAGTGAAGAGATTTTTGCAGAATGCTAAACATAAATCATATTGATAGGATTGGGAAATCTGGTTTCCCCATCTGAGATGACTGTCTTATAGGAACAGCCTACTGTTCCCTATTCCGCCAGTAGGCTGTTCGCCCCAAACAGCCTACTGGCCATACGCAAACAGCACACTTATCTTTCGGAGATAAATATCAGAACATCGGAGATTTATCTGCCAAAAACAACCATATCAAAACAAAAACGAAATGAAACTTCCCTGAAATTTGGAGGGGTAAAAAAAATATATTACCTTTGCACCCGCAAAAAAATAAGATTATGAACGGATTGTATACTATATTATTATTGGTGCTGAGCAACATCTTCATGACGCTGGCTTGGTACGGACACCTCAAGTTGCAACAAACGGGCGTGAGCAGCAACTGGCCTCTTATCGGTGTCATCGCCTTCAGTTGGGCCATCGCCTTCTTCGAATATTGCTGTCAGGTACCAGCCAACCGCATCGGTTTCGTGGATAATGGAGGACCATTTAATCTGGTCCAGCTCAAGGTGATTCAGGAATGCGTATCGCTTATCGTCTTCGCCATCATCGCCAATATCCTCTTTCAGGGACAGGGATTGCACTGGAATCATTTCGCAGCCTTCTGCTGCCTGATTGCAGCCGTTTATTTCGTATTCATGAAATAGCCGGATAAGGAGTTAACTCAATATAACTCCTTATCCGGCTACCTTTTTAGTTTTATACCTGCCCTACACCAGGTTAAAGATTTCGCTCGGCGTCTTGCGCTTCAATACTTCCAGTTGGAAGTCCTTGCCGGCTATGATGCCTTTGCTGCGCAAAATCTGCTCCACGGTTTTGCGTGCCAGCTCAGGATGGTTGTTCTCCTCGCTGAGATGACAGAGCCAGACGTGATGAAGCTCCGGTGTAGCATAATTGGCAAGCGCCTCGCCACAATCGTCGTTGCTCAGATGACCGTTATCTCCCAGAATGCGCTCCTTCAGATACTGGGGATAATGACCCTGTTGGAGCATCTCTACACTATGGTTCGCCTCGAGCACAAGATAGTTGGCACGGCCGATAAAGTCGTGCATCTCTTCAGTAATATGCCCCACATCGGTGATGAGGCAGAAGTTCACACCTCCGCACTCCACGAAATAGCCAACATTGTCGGTACTGTCATGGGGTACGCCGAACGGAGTAATCTTAAACTCGCCCAGTGTGAAAGTTACGTTCTTCTCTATCACATGAGCATGGTTAGGCTCTATCTTCTTTCGAACACAATAGTTGCGCTCGATGCCTTGATGTACTTTACGGGTCGTATATACCGGTAGATGATAGTCAGTACTCAGACTCCCCACCGACTTTACATGGTCGGCATGGTCATGGGTGATGAGGACGTGATGCACATCCTCGAAGCGAAGTCCATAGTTATGGAAATGCTTCTTTAATATTCTTATTCCTACTCCTACGTCTATCAGTATCGAATCCGTATCAGTGTAAAGATAATAGCAATTGCCACTACTTCCACTGCCAAAGGATATAAATTTCAGCATTTTAATTGTTATTTTCCATGCAAAGTTAGCAAAAAAGATTCTTATTACAAAGTTTTTTACTATCTTTGTGCCGAAATATCGCAAAAAAATAGAATTTTTAAGATTTGAGAATCATGATAAAGAAGTCGATGATAGGTTTATGCATAGCTGTGGCATGCATGACCGCAAGTATATTCAGCCTTTCGGGATGTGAACCTCACGAAGGCAGCGAGGACCAGCTGAAGGCTGATGTTGATTCGTTTGCCAACAATTATTTCAACTGGCATTTCCCGAAAGCCATGAAGTATTGCACCCAGGAATCGGAGCGCTGGCTGCGCTATGCTGCAAGTAATGTGAACGAGACTGACGTGGAACTGCTGCGCCAGAAACCGGAGGATGCCAGCATCGAGATTACGGATATTGATTTCGGTGACGATGAACCAAGTGCCACCGTTACCCTTACGGTTCATAATTTTCTGCAGATGGACAGCATCGGGCAGGATCCGCAGCTCATAGAACAGGCCGATTTCCAACTGCCGATGTGTATGGAAAAGGGACTCTGGAAGATTAAGTTGGAAAAATTGCCTTGAAAAAGGCAAGGAGTTTCTGAGGGGCATCATAATCAAAAAAAATGCCCTACAGAAACTCCTGGCTATAAACTGTTAACTATAAACTGTTAACTATAAACTATCAACTCCATTTAGAACGGCAGACCAACTGCGAAATGGAAGGCGAAATCGCGGTCTAGTTTCGGGTGGATAATCGCCCAATGCTCTTCCTTCGTTCCGTAAGCTGGATTGATTGCCTTCATACCCATATCCAGACGGAGAATGAAGTAATCGAAATTCAACCTGAGACCTAAGCCATAGGCTACAGCTATCTGTTTGTAGAATTCATCTATCTTGAACTGACCACCAGGCTGATCCTGATAATTGCGAAGTGTCCAGACATTACCGGCATCGATAAACGCTGCACCCTCAAACTTCCAGAAGAGCGAAGTGCGATATTCGGCATTCAAGTCGAGCTTCACATCACCCGTCTGGTTGATGAAATCTATTCTGCCGTCAGTTCCCTTAAACTTGCCCGGACCTAATTCTCTTACGCCCCAACCTCTTACCGAGTTGGCACCACCCGAGAAATAACGCTTTTCGAAAGGTAGCACCGTACTGTTGCCATAAGGATAAGCCACACCGATACCCGCATGCAGCGCCAGAGCATTGCGCTTATCAAACTGCATCAGATGGGTATAATCTACATCAAACTTGGCATACTGGGCATAAGCTATATTAAATAATGTACGCTGCCCCTGGCTGTTCACCTTGAAACCGAAAGCCTTGGAAACACCGCTCAGCAGATTGCCCGAACTCTCTACATTCACTCGCACAGCATCTACCCCATCGCTATAACTCAAACCGAAACCCATCTTCATGATAAACAGGTCTTCGTAATTGTAGCGGAGGATGGCATTTCTGTTTTCTGCATTATCGAGATAGTCTCTCTTGAATGTCTCGGATATCCATGGCATATACACATAGTTGAGATCGAGCAGGTCGAAACGCCAGGCCAGGTGATGACGCGGTTCTGTCCAGCGATAACGCCAGGCAGTAGAGAATACGCGGCGATGAAACTCCGGACGGTTCTGAAGATTCCAACTTGCCGACAACTCGCTGTTTGCCGTCTGTCTTCTTCTGAAATTTCTTGAAAGGAAAGGCGCCAAGAAACGAGGGAAAACCAGTTTGCCTTCAACCGAATATTCAGTATAGTTCTGATCCTGATACCCCTCCAGACCGGTAATAGCCTCGTAGGCTCCACGAAGTTCGATGCTCAGCTGCTCACTACCTCTGAAGAGATTTCGGTTGGTATAAGTGAGCGATGCAGCAGCTCCCAAGTCGCCCGCCGTATTGGTTCCTTCCGGCTGGAAGGCAATGGTAGAAGGCTTGTTGGTACTGATCTGGATATTGCAATCCATCTGCCGGCTGATGCTGTCCCTCTCCATTCCGTTCTCCGTAACCTGGTTGCTGTCAGGAACTTCAGAGAAACTGATGTTGGTATACTTCACCGCCTGCAGACGGGCAAAGTTGTTATAGGTGCGCTGCAAGGCAGCGGCGCTGTAGGGACGGCCTTCTCTGAGGGCAGTGGCATTGAGCAAAACCTGATGGCGCAGATGGATTCGGTCGCTGTCATTACTCAGATAGTTGATGTTTCTGATTTCATATCGGGGATGATCAACCTCAGGAGCATTACTGTTTGCCTTATACTTCATCAGGTGGAGCGTCAGGGCGATATCCTTCTGTCCCGCAATCGTATCGGCAGAAAACTGGATAAAATCTTTATGAAAGCGGAAATAGCCATCATTGGTCAGAAGACTAGAGATACGCCTGCGCTCATTATCCAATGTTTCTACCGTAAATCTCATTCCCGGCTTAATCTGCTGATTATCGGGGTTATCGAGATGCAGAAGTTGCTGGATATGTTCATCTTCCACTTCATATTTCACCTTACCTATCACAAAAGGTTCTCCGGGATGCAACAGATAGGTAGCATCCAGTTTCTTTCCCTTCCGGGTGGTATAGAGCGATACCCCGGCATGCATGAAGCCCTGGTTCTGCATGGCAGTAAGCAGATCCTGACAGGAGAGCCGCGCCTGCAAAGTATCGTAGATGACAGGCTTCTTGCTGAAAGGATTCTTGAAGAGCGAGAAGAGTTTTGGCTTCTCTTTCTGGCGCACATACTGCTTGAGCGCCCCGGCATTATACCCTGCCGAGTCGCTCTTCACTTCTACCTTATTTAATATATACTCCCCTTCCGGCACCATTTTGCTTGAAGAACAAGATGCTATGAGCAGCGGCAAGGCAAGTAATGAAATCGTTTCTTTTTTCAAAATATCTATCGTTTTTGATATGCAAAGATAATGCAAAACAAATTAAATACAAAATATTTAGCACTTTTTATTTTGAAATGTCTATATTTTATGTTACCTTTGCACACATATAGACAAAAAATAAATGATTAGCAAGAATAAAATAAAGTACATACGTTCGCTCGAACTGAAGAAGAACAGAAATAAAGAAGGAAAGTTCGTGGCAGAAGGTTTCAAGGTGGTAGACGATCTGCTCGCTCTGCAACCTGCCGACCTGATTGTGGCTACCGGCGAATGGCTCCGAGGCAAACACTTCGGGGCTGAAACCGAAGTGATAGAGGTTACTGATGAAGAACTGAAGAAGGTAAGTTTCCTGCAGCATCCGCAACAGGTGCTTGCCGTATTCAGACAGGCAACATCAGGAGATTACTCTATTAATACCAGCGAACTGAGTCTGGCGCTCGACGGCGTTCAGGACCCGGGCAATCTGGGCACCATCATCCGCATCGCCGACTGGTTTGGCATCACCCATATCTACTGCAGCCAGGATACTGCCGACGTATACAATCCGAAGGTGGTGCAGGCTACGATGGGCAGCATAGCAAGAGTGAAGGTAGAATATGGCGACCTGCTGGGACTGGTAGAATCACTTCCTGCCGATGTTCCCGTTTACGGCACCCTGTTGGACGGCGACAACATCTATCAGCAAAAGCTCGAAAACCGAGGACTTATCGTGATGGGAAACGAAGGAAAAGGCATCTCGCCAGACCTGGCAAAGAAGGTAAATCACAAGTTGCTCATCCCTAACTTTCCGGAAGGTAGAGCTACCGCCGACAGTCTGAATGTGGCTATCGCTACCGCCATTACCTGCTCTGAATTCAGAAGAAACTTTTAAAGGTAAAAAAGTAAAAGGGTAAAAAGGTAAAAAACTTTTAAAGGGTAAAAACACAAAAGCGATAATTAGAAATTAAAACAAGATAGTTATGGAAGTAAACGAATTATTTAAGCACCGAAGTATAACTTCCTGCATGAGAGCATCATACGATACCATAACAAGTGACTTCAGATCACTCGTAAAGCAGACATGGACTACCCATGTTCCATTTGCAGTATTGCTGGCTATCGTACTCTATTTCCTCCTCCCCAACAAACCGCTTCACGATTGGGGAGCCGTGAATCCGATGGCTTCGTTCATTCTGCAAACCATCATTTACGGAGCCACTATCGTGATGGCTATCGTATCATTCTGGCATCTTCTGCCAAGAAAGCAACTGTGTCCTAAAGGCGAAAAGCGCAAGATAGGAAAATCCCTCCTCCGCATTCTCCGCCACTTCGGTGGTTTCTTTCTGACCAGTTTTCTCGGCATGATTATTGTAGGCATCGCTACCTTTATCGCAGCCCTGCCTTCCATCATCCTCATCATCGCACAGTTCTATTCACAGCTCGGTGCACTTGATGGCGACCCGCTCGGTGTGCCGGGTTATTTCACCCCACTCCTCTTCCTGGTGTTCACCATCACCTTCCTGCTCATCATCTACGCCCTGAGCTGGCTCGGCATTTCACTTGCCTATCAATTCGGCTCTTACAAGGTGCAAGACGAAGAGAAACAGAGAATGAAAGAAAGCCAGAAAATGGCAACTACAGAGATAGAAAAATATTAATCGTATTAACATAATATATAAGAGACATGAAACAGACAAGATTACTCTTCATCGACCGCGATGGAACGCTGATTCAGGAACCAGAGGACGAACAGATTGACAGCTTCGAGAAGCTGGTATTCACCAAGGGCGTGTTCCGCAATCTCGCCTTCATTGCCCAGCACACCGACTACGAGCTGGTGATGGTGAGCAACCAGGACGGCTTGGGTACCGACTCCTTCCCGGAGAACACCTTCTGGCCAGTACACAACTTCATCATCCAGACTCTGGAGAGCGAAGGCATCCACTTCGCCAAGCAGCACATCGACCGCCACTTCCCAGAGGATAACTCGCCAATGAGAAAGCCGGGCACAGGCATGCTGACCGAATACATCGACAATCCCGCCTACGATATGGGAAACAGTTATGTAATCGGTGACCGTGAAACCGATGCCCAACTTGCAGAAAACCTGGGTTGCAAGAGTCTGATTCTCGGAAAGAATGGCATGGACTGGGATAAGATTGCCGAGATTCTCTTTGCCGGCGACCGCATCGCAGAGGTGAAGCGCACCACCAAGGAAACGGATATCTACATCAAGGTAAATCTCGATGGTTCAGGAAAATGCGACATTTCTACCGGTCTCGGTTTCTTCGACCACATGCTGGAACAGATAGGCAAGCACGGCATGATGGACCTCACCATCCATACCAAGGGCGACCTCTATGTGGATGAGCATCATACCATTGAAGATACGGGAATTGCACTGGGCGAATGCTTGCTGCAGGCTTTAGGTGATAAGCGCGGAATAGAAAGATACGGCTACAGTCTGCCGATGGACGACTGTCTCTGTCAGGTAGCATTGGATTTCGGTGGCCGTCCATGGCTGATCTGGGATGCCGAGTTCCACAGAGAGAAGGTAGGTGAAATGCCAACCGAGATGTTCAAGCATTTCTTCAAGAGTCTGAGTGATGCGGCAAAGATGAACCTCAACATCAAGGCTGAGGGCGAGAACGAGCATCATAAGATAGAAGGCATCTTCAAGGCACTTGCCCGTTCGCTGAAAATGGCGGTAAAAAGAGACATCTACCACTTCGAGCTTCCTAGCTCTAAGGGAATGCTGTAAGGAGTTTACAGTTAAGAGTTTATAGTTTATAGATGATTGTTGCTATAAACTATAAACTCTTAACTATAAACTATTATTAGAACTTTGTCATGAACTCTACAACAATCTTATCCTTTTCTGAAACTTTAGCTATACCACCCTTGCGATAGAAATATTTCTCGTAGTTGATACGGATATCCGAGATGAATGGCTTGGCAAGGCTCAGGGTTACACCGCCCGTAACACGATGACGCTTGTAATCATTAATCTTCAAGGCCCCAAGCTCTGTATCAGAACCGCCATATCGTGTACCATCACTGTGGTCGCTCATGAAATCATATCTTGCCAAAGGAGAAACCTTCCTGATGATGCTCTTAGGATTAGCCACCGGAATATCATAGCATACGAATCCATCGAAAGCATGCACATCGTGGAAGGCATTCTTGCTGTAATGCTTGTAAAGATACTCAGCCTCAGCAATGAAACCGCCCTTGTGGAAGGTGATACCGCCATCATACATCGTTACCGTAACATCAGATGGCTTAATCTTCTGGGTACTCAACACCAGGTTCACATTCGGGAAGAGGAACTGAGCCTTGGCAGAATAGTTAACGCCCTTGGTCCAGTAATCCTTCTGGTTGGTCAAGCCCGAACCGTTGAAGATACCGGCATTCACCACGATAGGAAAACCTACATTCCAGGTGTATCCGATTTCAGCACCCACGTCGCGCACGTTGCCCACCTGCTTGGCGATGAACGAGCGGTTGGCGAAGTACTGCTGATGAGGAGAACGGTGAGCATCGATGGTGAATGGCACACGCTCCTGACCGATGGTAAGCTGCAGTGTCTTCCAAGGCTTGATGCGGGTATAAGCGTCGAGCATCTTGATTTTACCCTCATCACAGAGATCAATCTCAGCCTTATAACTAACCTCCTTTGTTACATTTCCTGCTACATTGATACGAGCCGTACGCACCTCAAATCGACCCTCCCCTTCTTCGGTTTGGTATTCAAACTTAGAACGGATGGTTCCACCTATCTTCATAGTCTTTACGAATTCAGGCACATCGTTTCCAAGAGAACTCTTTTCTGAGTTTTGGGCATTCATTCCCATCGACACTATAGACAGTGCTATCAACAGATACGTTTTCTTCTTCATTTTTACCTTATTATATATATACCTTAATTGATTGTTACCAACAAGAAAGCAATCCCGTTATGAATTGAAATCCTACAAGATGCCATTCTATTTCTTTTCGGCTGCAAAGATAAGTATAAAATGTTTCTACCACAAAACATAAGTGTTAAAAAGATGTTACATCACACATTTGTAACACCCGTAATGCTTCTGTCATATCGATAATATCGTTGTAACATGGCTGGCGGAAGATCTCGCCGACTCCAGTATTTTAAATCAACTGTTATGCAGACTCTATCCAACACCCAGCAGTTCTACTTCGAATATCAGGGTAGAACCGCCTGGGATGCCCGGCTGCGAGAACTTTCCGTAGCCCATTTCGGCAGGAATGTAAAGTTCCCACTGGTCGCCCACGTGCATCTGCTGCATGGCAACAATCCAGCCATCAATCAGGTCGCTCAATCGCATGGCGAATGGCGTACCGCCACGGCTGGAATCAAACTTCTTGCCGTTGATGGTCCAACCGGTATAATGAGCCGTCACAATGCTGCGTCGGCTAGGCTGTGCGCCCTTCGGGTCGCCCTGCTTCAACACCTTATAATATATACCACGAGGCAGCGCCATAACGCCCTCCTCTTTTGCCTTTTCCTCCAGCCAACGCTTGTTGGCCTCAACATATTCTCTTTTTGCCATAAAACTATTTGATACTTGATATACTATGATTTTTGCGCAAAGTTACAAAAATCTATCGTATCTGCAAAAGAAAAAGGGGAACTTTTCTTCTTTTATCAAAGAAAAGCAGTACCTTTGCATCCTAATCATCAAAAAATACGATATGCCACAATCACTACATATTGCAATCATTGGTGGGGGTGCCGCAGGATTCTTTGCGGCGATAGAGGCCAAGCGCAACTTCCCTCACGCCGACATCACTATATTCGAGAAGAATTCGAAGGTTCTCGCCAAAGTGGAAATCACGGGAGGAGGAAGATGTAATCTTACCAATTCCTTTGAGGAGATTTCCGACTTGAAACAGGCGTACCCCCGAGGACATAAACTGATGAAGCGACTCTTCAAGAGATTCGACTATCAGCATGCCTACAACTGGTTTGAGGAGAACGGCGTGCCACTAGTTACTCAGGAAGACCAATGCGTGTTTCCGCAATCGCAGGATTCGCACAGCATCATCGACTGTCTGGTGAATACCGCCAAGCGACTGGGCGTGAAGATACAATGCAACCACCAGCTCACCGCCATCACCGAACTGGAGGATGAACGCCTGCTCCTGGATTTCAAGGTTTCAAAAGAAAAGGGAAATCTATCGGGTGCATCTTCTGCCTCTTTTCAGAAATCATCTTCTGCCTCTCATCCCGTTTCCGAAATCAGTCAGATAGCCTTCCACCGGGTAGCCATCACCACGGGCGGTCATCCCAAGATGGAAAGCTTCAAGCATCTCTCTGACCTGGGACATGCGATAGAGCAGCCTATCCCATCGCTCTTCACCTTCAACATCGCCGACAAGGCTTTCAAGAACCTGATGGGCACGGTGGTAGAACCTGTATATACCAGCATTCCAGGCACCAAGCTGAAAGCAGAGGGTCCGCTCCTCATTACCCATTGGGGCATGAGCGGTCCTGCCGTGCTGAAGCTCTCATCCCATGCAGCCCGCTATCTGCACGAGAACAACTATCAGATTAAGATTTCCGTAAACTGGGTACACGAGAGCAACCGCTCGCTGGTGGAAGAGAACATCCAGGGCATCATCATCGCCAACCCGCAGAAGCAGCTGGCTAGCATCTGCCCTTACAATCTCCCATCCCGCCTCTGGCTCTTCCTGATTCAGAAGATGGGATATGCACCCGAAAAGAAATGGAGCGAAATGGGAAAGAAGGGTTGCAACCTGCTGATAGAAACCCTCACCAACGACCTCTATCAGGTGAACGGTAAGGGAGCCTTCAAGGAGGAGTTTGTTACCTGCGGCGGCATCAGCCTCAGCAACATCGACCTGCATACCCTGGAGAGCAAGGTGTACCCTCACCTCTTCTTTGCCGGCGAAGTGCTCGACATCGATGCCATCACCGGCGGTTTCAATCTGCAAGCCGCCTGGACCACGGGATATGTGGTGGGACAACATATTGGAGAATAGCCTATTCTTCTTTAGAAACAAAATCTTTCACGATGCGGGTGTATTCCTCATGATGGTCGCGATACGCCATGGCATGAACGGAGCCCTTGGCGATGAAGATGGCTTTTCTGCCCTTCGTCTTTGCCTCGTAAAGCGGATGAAGCATAGCGTAGGGCACGAAGGCATCCTTGTCGCCATGGATAAAGAGCATCGGTTTGGTGCTCTTGCGAACCTGCTCTATCTGCTGAGCCTCGGCAAACGACCAGCCGTAACGATACCGGCAAAGGGCGGAAGTGGTATTCATCAGCGGGAAGGCAGGCAAGCCAAACTGGTCTTTGAGCTGAGCGGAAAACTCATCCCACACGCTGGTATAGCCGCAGTCCTCCACAAAGCACTTCACGTAATCGGGAGTCTTCTCTCCCGATACTGCCATCGTGGTTGCCGCACCCATCGAAATACCGTGAATCACCTGACGGGTATTCTTCACTCTTCGTTCTTCACTCTTCACTTTTCCTCCTTCACCCTTCACTCCTCGTCCTTCACTCTTCACTTTAAAAATCTCATTGGCTACTTCCGACCATCTGATGACATCCCATCTATCCTTCCATCCCATCTGGATATGGTCGCCCTCACTCTCTCCATGTCCATACAAATCTGGCAGGAGCACATTATACCCCATATCGTGATTATAGAGATAGGCGATGTGCAGCATTCCCTCGGAGCGCACCTGATAGCCATGCACCACCACGGCAGTCTTTTCCGTAGTCTTCGGTGCATAGAGATAGATGGCATGGGCCTTGTAGCCCGACGGCATCACGACAAAGGTATCCTTCACGCAATGGTGCTGATACACGGAGTCCATCCAGCCAATCATCCAGGGACACTCGTTCTTCATTCTGTTCTTCCAATGCTCAGCCGTCATTCTCTCCTCCTTCGGATAGTTGAGCGAATAATTGAGCATATAGTTGCTGGCACCATACAAGCCCAGCACCACAAGCACCACCAAGCCCAGAGCCGAAGCGATGCCTATCTTTCTCATCCTTTTCTGTTTCATCTTCATTCTTTTTGCTATTAAAAATATCTATTATAGAGTTTCCGCTGCAAAATTAAGGAAAAAGATGGAAATGGCAAAGAAACGGAGGAAAAAATCCAGTTAAATTGAAGCATAAAGCTGCATTTATATGGGTATATGAACTACGACAAACTATCGATAAGCATATCCCAGAATGGATAGAGTTTAAACAGTTACAATCTATCCATTTCCTTTTTCCCTGCCCCTTTACCTTTATATTTTGTTTTAACTGTATTAAACTTATATCTTACGTTACATTCCACTGCCCTTACAGACGCAGCCTTTTCAATATAGACATCATTCATTCCGCTGAAAATGGTAAAAGTATTTTTGCGGGCAGTATTAAAGATGTCATTTGCAGACAACTTGACATTCCATTTTTTAGATAAGTCCTTAGCCAAAGAAAGATTTATCTGTCCAATACTCCCCATCTTAATATTCTCACTATTTCCCTCACTACGCCAACTGTAATTTACTGTCGCCATATAGTTGTTATGGAATTTGAAAATATTATTGAACTTAACTACAACCAAAGGATTGTCCACGTGCTTTATATTTCCTCTGTAATCAATCTTGTATAATTGCGAGACAACACCACATGCCAATACGGGATAATAGCATTTCCAAAGGAATCCGGGCATAAAAGAAGCCATTATCTGTAAGTTAGACAGACTGTTTCTAGAATTTTCCTTTTTGAGCAAAGCTATAGTCTTCGCATCATCATAATATGTATATGATGTTATTATTTGGTTTTGCACCTTTTTATAATTAGCAGTTAATGCCAGCCAGCGATACCTCAAATTCAAAGAGATGTTGTCGCTATAGGATGGTTGCAAATACGGATTTCCACTTTGATAGAGATATTTGTTAACATAGTGAACCGTGTTGCTCAACTGAGAGTACAATGGACGATAGCATTGCTTAGAATAGCTCAGCTGCACCATAGTTTTTCCAATGGGCAGAGCCAATGAAGCAGTCGGAAAAAACTTATCATAAACATGTGACTGTTCGTGATTTTTTCTGCCACCTATAAAATATTCACTGTTCACATGCTCATACCTGCCACCGATACGGAATGTTACATTGCCTAGATGCTGCATAGTTTCAACGTAATATGCCATATTCAGCTCCTGTATTTTATTGTTCTCGCCTGCCATAATGCTATTTTCACTTTCTGAATTTTCCTCACGGCTACTATTGGTGAAATCTACTCCAAAGCTAAAATTACCTTTAAGAAATGGGTGTGACGCATATAATTCCGTTGCCATTAACCTAGCATGCCCAACATCTTTAATTCCGAAATCCTGATTGATGCCAGTTTGCTCTATAACATTTTGATTTTCATGTGTTTTTTTCCACATTAAATCAAAAGTCATTTCCAAATTCCATTTTCCCCAAACCCCATGGCAATATCCATCTAACAAATGTTCCAAATCTCTTAATTTGATATCCTTGTATGCAGAAGTCTCACTTTCAATTATATCATCAGAATATAATGATGACATAATGCTCGAATTGGTCTTTATTGGAGCATAAGACACTTGGTAAAATGCGCCAAATGAGAGTTTTGGAGACGAGGAAAAATCAAATCCCCATTTACCATCAATCAACTTTGAGTGCTGTGCCGATTTCATAGTCGTATTCTGCTGATGATGTGACGAGAGCCATGAATTCTGAACATTTTTGCTAGAGTTCGTATTCTTGCCTTTCTCAAATCCCAACGTTCCAAAAACATCCAAATTGTCAATTCTATAGTTCAAGTCCAAATTGTCTTTGCCATACAGATAATTACGATAACCAATAGTAGCGATGTTATCAAAGGAGAAACCATCCCCAACCTTTTTAATGGTTGTTATCTTTATGATGGAACCTACGGTTGATGCATAACGTGAACTTGGATTCGTTATAACTGTTATCTTATCTATTTGGTTAGCCTTCAATTGCTCAACTTCTATATTATTGCGGACAATATGTCCATTGATATAGAAGACTGGTTTTCCCTTGCCAAAAACTTCAATGGAACCATTATTATTCAGTACACCAGGCAACATACCCATAACATCTTTTGCAAAACCAAGTTTTTCCAAAACGGTACCTTTGACTTCTGTCACAAAGCCTTCGCTGTTCAACTTTGCCAAAGGGCGGGTTGCTCTAACAACAACCTCCCTTAATTGCAGAGTATCCTTTCCAAAATTTTGGTTAGCGATACCAGTCTGTGCCAAACAGATTTGAGCTAAAATCAAATGAAATATAATACCAACAAATCTTTTTACCTTAAAATCTAACATTTTCATCCGTTCCTATATCTTTTGTTTTATAAAACTCTACTCCACTCTTAACAAAGAGCTGTTTATATTCTTATTAACATCCTTCTCTACTTTTTGGGTCTTCCTGCCAAAGTCGAAGGAGTAAGCAACCTTGATGCTGGCATATTGCGAAGCCGTCTGGTCTTTGATGCTCTTACTGTAGCTGTAGATAGGCAAATCCAGCCAATACCGCTTCTCCTGCTTTTTGAAAGGCGATACTGCCTGAAGTTCTACATAGAGGTTGCCCCTGCTGTAAGAACACGACATTCCATAGTCGATAGGAGTCTTGCTTATCACCAAAGCAGCTTCATCTAAAGACTTCTTGCCAAAATGCAGGTAAGGCTTCAAGGCAAAATCACCCATGAACATATTCAACCCAAGATTACCCGTCAAATTGTTGTTATGCTTCGACCAGGTAGTCTTCACCTCCGCATGGTTATATCTGATATCTCCCGACAAATTGGCAAACTTACACAGTTTGTACTGCAAGGCGAGGATAGCAGAATAATATTGAGCATTTCCACCATTCGAGTAAGTCTTCACTATTTTCCCGTTTGCCTCATCCAGGTAATAATCATCAGTTACAGGATGATGATTGTAACGGAATTGTCCGATGGCAGAAACACTCAACCTGTTGAAACGCCCCATATAATATAAATAGGTGTTGATGTCATGTGATTTCTTCAGTTCGGGCATTCCCTTTTCCATCATGTGGGAATTGACCTGAATCATAGCCCGGTTGATGACATCCATACCATGATTGGAGTTCACAAAGTTGAATGACCACAAGAGCATTCCCTTATTCAGCTGGTATTGCACATTCGTATTGATGCGAGGAGACAGCTGGCTAAAACTGTTGTCTCCATGCAGATGATATTGAAGCCAATCCAATCCGATGCGGGTTTTCAGGCTCAAGCGCCTGCTAGCCTGGAAATTATAGGAGAAGAAAGCCAACGACTCCCCTTTCCACAGATGCTGCCAAAGTTCGCAATTGCCGGAATAATCGGCATTCCAGACATCGTGATAATGAAACAATTCCACGGATAAGGAATGCTTTTGAGAGAAATAATTATAGATGGCAGACAGCTGGAACGACAGCGCTTTCTCATCTTCATCGGTCATTGCCTCGAAAGGCTGTTCCTGATAAAGACGATGATAGGAGTTGGCAGAATACTTGCCATGTACTCCCAAGGTAAGCGTCTGATTCTTGCTTAATGGCAAGTTGGCGTTCAGGTCAATCTTAGGAGACAGACTCTTCTTCCGGATATTTGAGAATACATTCGTCTCTGTGCTTTCCCTCGCAAAACCAGAAGATACATTTCTTGGAGTAGAGAGGTTGACGAGCGTAAACTTGCCCACCCAATATCTCTTTCCCTTCTGGTTCTGATAGCGGAACTGCATATATTCCTGATGATTCCGGTAAGAATTCTTACTATAGCTCTCCCTATCAAATAGGGATTGCGGAAACTGATAGTTCTCATTGTTCCAGGTCTCAGTACCATCCACATGACTATAGTTTGCACCAGCAAACACAGTATAGGAATTGTTACCTTTTACATAATTGGTGGCAACGTTATAGTCGCCATGGTCATATCCTATCATCTGCAGTCCGTCAGCCTGCACATATCCTCCATATCGGTATTGTTTGGTGATGAAGTTGACGACAAGCTTATCCTTGGCGTATTTTCCCGATGGAGCATCATGATATTCTATCTTCTCGATGTCACGAGGACGGAGCATCTGTATTTCCCTTATGTCGCATTCCTGCCCATTCAGATACAAGGTGGCTTGCAGTCCCATCACATCCACCTGATTCGACTTTGCATCGATGATGAGTCCTGGGATATTCAGGTTTTCCAACACCCCGAATCCATTAACCGCATGTTTTCGTTGCTGGCTGTTGGGATAGATGACGAGATGATCACCCACACGACTGATATTGGAGGCTGATACCACCACATCATCCAAAGCTTTAGTAGAGACAATAGAGTCCTTCCCGGTGTTCTGAGCAAACACGGGCACAGTAGCCATCAGCAGTCCAAAAGAGCAAAAAACCGTCTTCATTCTTACAATATGTTTTTATTTCATCATTATCTAGTACAAAAGTACACATTATTATCCAAATCCATTACATCTCTTCCGTTAAATTTGTATAACTGCATCAAATTACCAATTCCATCCAGTTCTTCATTCCTCCTACCCGGAATGCATTCCCATGTTTTGTTATACATCATCTCTTAAAAAACCTAACTCATAGAGTTAACATCCAAAAGTCATAGAGTTACGGGGAGAAAAGCATAGGGTTACGAGAAGAAAACTATAGGGAGAAAAGCTAAAAAAGCCTGATTTTGACTCCAAAACCACAGAAAAAAATAACACGGACAAATTGAATTTGTCCGGTCTCTTTGTCCGTCGGTTTATAATATCCTAAATATCAACTACTTAGAATCAACCGGACAATTTGTCCGGACAAATTCAATTTGTCCGTGTTTTAAAAATGAGCTATAATCTGCTCTTTTCTGCATTACCAGCACCCGTACCCTTATACTTGCTCTTGGTGGCATTGAAGTTATAAGTTACATTGACCAAGAACATGCGGGTATTATCTATACCGGTTCTGGTGAAGTGCGCATACGAATTATTATATTTCCAACTCTCGTTCTGACCATGAAGCAAATCCTCAGCTTCCAATCTTACAACCAGTCGGTTATTCAAGAACGACTTGGAAATAGACGCATCCAGGGAATTCCATGCATAATTGACACCCAATTCACGATAATTACGCGACTGGTAAGCGTATTCCAATCTAGCCTTCCAATGATGTGGCAATACCCAGGTATTCTCCAAATCCAGATAGAGAGAAGGACGGTTGGCATTATAGTCGCTGACGTATTTGCTGGCATCAAAGAACTGATTGACCAGACCTACCGTATAGTCAAGATGCCATAAGCCTATCACCGGAGTAGCCTCAAGATAGAACTTCAGGTTCTGAATCTTATCTACATTCTCGTAATATGACAGGGCTATATCCTTATTGCTCTGGAATGGCTTCATCATATATACCGAGGCATTCTTGTTGTAAATATATTCTGCAGAGAAACTCAGCCAGGAATATTGCGCATCCCATTCCAGATGATAGGCATCCGTTGGTCGCAAGTTAGGATTACCGCTTTCATAGGAATGACGACTCGTATATCGGGTATAACCGGAAAGACGGAAGTAACTTGGTCGATAGGTCTTCGCCGTGAAACTCAATGAAGAATGCCACTTGCCCTTGTCATATCCCAAGGATACATTAGGAAATACATTATCATACTTTCTGCTCATATCCGGATTGAGCACTCCTTCGGCATAATAGTCTGATTTTACATGCTCATATCTCACACCGGCATTCAGAGAATAATCTCCCAACGACCATGCAGCCTCAGCAAAAGCGGCTATGTTCTGTTCCTTGATTCTGGAATCATTGGATGCAGCCACACCACCCTCGTTCTGGTTGTTGGTATGACTATCAGAATTTGTGTATTCCGAACCAAAGTCTATGTTCAACTGGTCGGTCAAAGGATAAGAAACAACCATTTTACCGGCAAGCAACTTTCCTTTGGTATGACTATCTGAACATACAATCTGGTCGCCCAACTCAGTACTGGTTTCTGTGGCTTTCTGTATCTGGTCTTTCGTCCGCCACATAGCAGATGCATTCAGGTCTATACTCCACTTGCCTATCTTACCATCATAATAAAAGTCAGCCTGATGAATAGGAGTCTGCTTGGAATCTGACTCATCGTTGAGATAATTTACATCTCCCTGGTGAACTCCATCCTGAAAGATAGAATAATTATTCTGATCCGTAAAATACTTTGTATAGCCTGAACCAAACTTATACTTCAGACCAATGGTATGATTTTCGTTGAATTCATAATTGAAACCCAGATTGGCATCAGGTCCATAATCTCTAGCATCTATGCGCCCTGCAGATTTTTGATATATCTGATGCTGATTGCCATTGATATATTCATCCAATCCCAACTTATCATAGAAATACGAATCTGACCACATCAATCCACCGAATACATCCAGTCCACCCACACGGTAATTGAGATTAGCCTGCTCTTGCCAGGCATTCTTCATGGCAAAGCCATATTTTGCCTGGAAATTACCACTCCATCCATAACCTTGCTTCTTGACCGTAGTAATACGAATCACCGAATTGACCTGGGCATCATACTGAGCACCGGGAGTCGTGATAACCGTCACGTTCTTCACATCCTTGGAAGATATGGTTTGCAATTCATTTTTGTCGGTCAGCTTTCTGCCATTGACATAAATCTCCGGTGTGCCTTTTCCGAACACCGAACAGTTTCCTTCCTTATCCACACGCACTCTTGGAACCTGCTTCAACAAGTCGGCAACCATACCTGCATCACTCAGTATTGTACCCTGCACCTGGGTCTGGAATCCCTCGCGAGTCAGTTTTGTCTTGGGGCGAACCGCCTTTACTATCACCTTCTGCAGGTTCATTGTTGCCTCCTTCAGAGTAATTGAACCTATCTTACCAGTATTATAAGTATCGACAGCGGTATGATAGCCCACACAACTTACTCTTACTATCGCCTTTCTGGCTCCGCAGGGAATCACGAACTGGCCGTTCTCATTCGTCACGCCACCATTAATCAATGAAGAGTCACGAACATTCAGCAGGGCTACATTGGCGAAATCTACAGGGTGATGATGCGTATCCACAATGCGACCTATCATCTTGGTGGGAGTCTTCTGCGTACACTCCACAAAGATGTTTTCGCCATCTATCGTCATCTTCATCGGATAGAAACCCATAATCTGGCGGATGGCATCCGGAGCGGTTCGCTTCACGATACTTGTGGTAACCGTGAAATCTTCCAGTTCATCATACATAAAGTTGATACGATAATCCTTGGTGCTCTTGGCAAGGATGGTGAGCGCTTCTGACATAGAAGTGTTGCGGAAGCTGCGGGTGATGCGTTGGGCATAGATGGTCTGAAGAGAAAGGCTCATCAAACCTGCCAGCAGTATGATATATCTTAATCTTTTCATCTTATTCCACGATTAAAGTTTGACCTTCATGACGAATATTCACTTTCTCGAAATGATTCATCAGTTCGATGATATCATCCAGACTCATGTTCTTCTCCAGTTGCAGGAAGAGACGGATGTGGCGAGCCGACTCGTTCTGATAAGTTACCTGGAGATGGAAATGCCCGGCGATAGGAGTCAGGATATTCTGAAGTTCAGCGTTTTCGTAAACCAATGGGAGCTGGGCAAGACTTGCAGAATCTGTCTTTTCTTCTATGTTGGATTTCTGAGGAGCCGAAACCTGCTGGATAGAATCCTTATGGGATGCCACGAGTTCGGTATTGTTCTTATCAGATGGCTGATGAGAACGGGTTACCAGATGAATGGCTGCAAAGGTGATGCCGGAGACGACAAGGACGGCTGCAACGGCAGCTACCTTTCTCATCGGGCTCCAGAGAGGAAGCTGCTTGGCTGTTTGCTGGGTTTCTGCATTCTGCTTCGTCTCATCTTTCAGCTTCTCCCATTCTGCATCAATAGAAGGCATCTTCATCTTTTCCTTCGACTTGGCGAAATCCAGAGACTGTCGGGTCTCTACCTGCAGCTGATAGAGTTCGTTCACTTCCTCATCGCCCAGAAGTTCATCCTTCTGGGTTTCGGAATACTTTTCGGGATGCTCCAGGAGATCGAGGAGCAAATCCCATTTCTGAGAATCCATCTTCAGAGGGTCCATCTTCTGAGGATCTATATCAGATAATTCATGTTTCATTTTCTTTTCCTTTCTTCATTTTAGGGTTCCATTGTAAGGACGTCTTCAGACAATAGAATCATTGTTATACTATTTTCCTTTCAACTTTTCTCTGAGCGTTCGCAAACCTTTTACGATATGCTTATTCACTGCCGAGACACTGATGCCCAGCTCCTCCGCCGTATCCTTATACGACATTCCTTCCCGATAACACAATCGGATGACGGAAGCAGTCCGGTCAGTCAGGTCGTGGTCGATGCAATCTACGGCAGCCTGCCATCGCTCTTCCAGACGAGAAGGTTCTTCCTCCGTCAATTTCTCTTCCGAGAGAGGGAGAAGCCGTTTCAGTCTTTCATCTCTCTTCTTTCTGGCTATAAGATTGATGCAGGCATTCTTCACGCTCCGCATCAGGTAAGCCCGGTCTGGAACCAGCTGTTTATCCCACAATCTGGAGAACACGTCACTCACCACATCCCTCGCCTCCTCATTATCATGGAGCAAGGCAAAGGCGAAGCGATACATCTGCTCGTAATGGTCGTGGAACAGCCGTTCCATCCGCTGTTCATTTTCTTCTGTCATCACGTCATTTTCTTCTTGTTTCTATTCTTATATACAAGCTTTCCGGAAATCAATTACCCCTAAAATGAAGAAATCTTCTACTTTCTTTGGAAAAGCAATGCAAAGATAATCCTAATTTCATCATAAGACTAATAAATAATAGTTAAAAAACATATCTTCTCTTCATTTTTAAGTTAATTTATAAACAACTTAAAGAAGATTGTATTATCTTTGCAACGAAATAACTTAAAAGTTAAGCTTATGGAACAGAAGTACAACATAGAGCTTATAGAAGAGTATGAAGATATAAACTTCTATAGTATTCATCTTGAAGGAGAAGAACTCTCTGAATTTGAAAATTTCTTTGAGAAATTTCCAGAAGGATGTTCTTACGATGAAGAAATAGATGTCGTCATTTCATGGTTGGACAAAATCTCCGAACGAGGAGCTTTGGAACGTTATTTCCGTCCGGAAGGCCACTATGGAGATGGTGTTGGAGTTATCCCAATAGATATTGGTAACAAGATTCGACTCTACTGTATCAGATTATCTAATAAAATTCTGATTTTCGGAAACGGAGGAGTCAAAGATGCTAAAAGTTGGCAACAAAGTACAACACTAGCTCCCTATGTAAAACTCTTGATAGATACAAGTCGTTTCATTCAATCGAGAATCAAAGATGGAACAATTGTATTAGTTGACAAAGAAATAATTGGAAATTTAAACTTTACAAGAAATGAGAAGAAGTAAGATTTTAGAAGAACGCCGCAAACATGTTGATCCTGAGATTCGCCGGTCTGTAGATTTGTCTTTCCAAATCGTAGATAGGATACATGACATTCTGGTTTCTAAAGGGATGAAGCAGAAAGACCTAGCTCTTCTACTCGGAAAACGGGAAGCGGAAATAAGCAAGTGGATGCGGGGAACACATAATTTTACAATAGACACTCTTGTATCTATTGAGGATGCTCTCCAAGCTCCGATATTAAATGTCGTCCATCAGGATTTAGAAATATGTGTATAAAATTTTAATCGGTCAAGCAAAGAGCAAAACAATAAGGTTTTGTCTTCGCTTGACCGATTGTCATATATTCATTGTTTATTAAGAGAGTTTCTTCCTAACAAGAACTACAAGCGACTCTTTTCTTCATTGCCGGCTCCTGTGCCTTTGTACTTGCTGTTAACAGAGTTGAAACGATAGCTTATAGTTAGCTTAACAGCTTGCGAATCGCTATAGTTCCATTTATCGAGCAACATACTTGTACCATAGGTAAACATAGAGTTACGGGCTGTACGAAAGACATCCGTTGCCTGAAATTGAAAAGTCCATTGTTTAAACTTCTTTGTTATTCCCAAATTCAACTGAAAACTCGGCTTCAGGGTTGCTATCGTATTATCACCAGAAGTATGCCCTATCATATCAGCCGTCAGTATATAACCTTTTGAAATAGAGAAAGAATTAAACCAATTGGTCATCAACAACGGATTGTTCAACTTAAGCATTTGCCCATAATGAACCATTTCAAAATTCTGTCCCATCAATACCAAAGACAAGCGAGGAGACCAAATCCCTATACTTGGCGACAATGATAGAACTGCCGTATATGTATTCATGTGGGAACGATTGACATTCGTTAGAATGTTGAGCGGTTTACCTTCACCCGGCTGCAAATCTATCGTATTCACTATGAAGTCATTGATATGTTGAAAACTGAAATTTAAATATACCCATTTGTATAATCCTGCGAAGGTTATGTCATGGATAATTTCAGGCTTCAGAAGAGGATTTCCCTTTTCATAAGTGAAGACGTCATCATATTGCATATTGCTGCTCAATTCCTGATAAGACGGACGACGAGTCTTCATCGTATAATCCAACGAGAAATTGGCTTTGCCTATCGGAAATGATAAACTTGCATTCGGAAACAATTTATCATACCAACGACTTTGTCCATCAATCCAGATTCCTTTCTCATAATAATCAGAAACGGTATGTTCATACCTCAGACCTGCTTCTAAATCAATTTTTCCCAATGGAAGATAATAGGTCAAGAATCCAGCCAACTTATTTTCCCTGATATGGTCATCTGTAGAAGCTATTATCTGTTCCACATTGTTGTAAGTTTCCTTGCGGTCTGTATAGATAAACTCACCACCACCTTCTAGCTTTCCTTTCCCAACAGGATAAGACAGCGCCAATTTAGAAGCAGCCATTACATTGTCCGCCTTGTTTGTGCTGTTAACATTGCTTTCACCAGAAGCACTACTCTGCTCCTTAATATTCTGCACAGCCTTGTTCTGGCTAACAACCAAGTCATTATCAAAAACGACATTCCATTTTCCGAATTCTCCCCGATAATAAGCATTCACATAATGAGCAGGAGGCGTCTTGCGATTCCATTTCATATCATAAGATATGGATTCCAACTCTGTCCCATTCTTCATTACACGTTGATATGTAGGCCATGAAGCAGTACTATTGGGTAAAAAGTTTACATTATAAGTAGCACCTATGGAATGTTTCTCATTGAAGACATAATTGAAACCTATCTTTGTGGCAATTTGGGCTTTGCTTTTGGGGAATATCCCGATGTCGCTATGCATTTGCCACATTTCTCCATCTTTAATGACAGTCTTTTTATCTATCTGATGCTGATACCTTTGCGTCAAATCATGATAAAGACTTCCAAATATATCCAGTCCTCCTCTACGCCAGTTTAAATTACCGCCCTCAGACAAAGATGTAAAATGTCCCTGCCGAGCCATAGAAGTAAACCCACCGCTCAGTCCATCACCTTGTTTCTTATTCGTTCTAATCACAATGACAGCCTTTACCGTAGCATCATATTTTGCTCCAGGATTGTTGTTGAGAGTTACGGAGGCGATGTCTTTGGAACTTATTCTATCCAGTTCCCCCTCATCCGTCAACTTCCTTCCATTCACATATACCAATGCTTCACCCTTGCCATAAACACGATATTTTCCATCACTGCCATAAACACTCGGCACTTGCGCCATAACATCGTTGGCAGTACCAGCTTCGCTCAAAGGTGTTCCTTTCACCTGAGTAACAAGTCCTTCATTCGTCATCTCAAAGGTTTTACGATGTCCTTTCACAACCACCTTCTGCAGGTTCATTGTTGCCTCTTTCAGAGTTATTGTCCCTATCTTACCTATATTAAAGGTATTGCTTGCCGTAATATAGCCCACACAACTTACTCTTACTATTGCCTTTCTGGCTTCGCAGGGAATCACGAACTGGCCATTCTCATTCGTCACGCCACCATTTATCAATGAAGAATCACGAACATTCAGCAAGGCTACATTGGCGAAATCTATAGGGCGATTCTTATTGTCGATGATACGGCCTATCATCTTGGTGGGAGTCTTCTGCGTACACTCCACCATGATATTATCCTCCACCTGCGTCATTCTGATGGGATAGAATCCTATCAGCTGCATGATGGCATCAGGAACACTCTGGTTTCTGATGCTCTTGGTCACCCTGAAATCCTCCAGTTCATCATACACGAAGTTGATGGTGTACTTATGCTGGCGGGCGTTCAAATCCTTCAACGCCGCAGAGAACGACACATTATTATATTGTCGGGTGATGCGCTGGGCATAAGACTGCTGAACCAAAAGCAACAGGAAGAGAAGAAGAAGCTCTCTGATAAGCTTGCCGCTAACGGGCATTGGTTTCCAAAAATCTCTCATAAACATTTCCTCCTATCTTATTTCACCATCAATGTACCGTCAATATACTCTATCTGTATGCGGTCGAAAGCATTCAAAATCTCCAGGTTCTGCTCCAAAGTCTTCGTCTTGTTCCAGTTGAAGAAGAGACGGATGTGCTGGGCACCGGCATCCACATACTCCACTTTGACATGATAGAAACCGGATAGCTGAGCCAGGATGGTTCCCAATTCAGCATCATCAAACACCTCGGGTTTCATATCAAGAGAATCCTTCTTCTCTGCTGTTGCTGCACGAAGACTGTCATTCGTCAGCGCCTGGGTTGTTGCCATCTGTTCTGTCGCAGCCTTGTTATCCGCTGTCTGATCAGAAGCCGGGAATCTCAACCAGCCATTGTGAATCGCAGCCAAGGCTACCCCCGAAAGGAAGATAATGCCGACGATGGATGCAGCAATCTTCATCCGGTTGCGATAAACGCTCTTTGATTTGCCGGCATCTATCGCCATCTTATCCTCGTGATGTGCCTGAACAAATTCCTTCCAAGCCCCATCCACATCCACCTCCTTCGGATTGGCTTTCTTGCCAGCCATTCTCGCCATCGCCAGTTCATGGAAGAACTCCTTCACTTCCTCATCGGCAAGCAGGTGCTCCACCTGCTCGTCGGTATATTTCTCAGGATGCTCCTGCATGTCAAAGAGCATCATCCGCTTTTCTTCTTTACTCATGTTTGTCATTGTCTTGCTCATTTAAATTGTTCCTTAATCCAGTCCATCGCCTTCGAGAGATGGTTGAATACCGTCACCTTGCTCACTCCCACTTCATCAGCCACCTCCTGATAAGATTTCTCCTGAAGATAGCGCAGACGGAAAATAAGTTGCCGGATAGGCGGTTCCAGGTCTTCGATGAGAAGCATCAGCCGGTCGAGCCGTTCATCGGTCTCTTCTGAGAGAATCACGTCGGCATCATCCAGCAGCAGCTTCGCCACCCTTTCCTTCACGCTCTTATGAGCTATCAGGTTGAGACAGCGGTTGCGTACGCTCCGCATCAAGTAACCATCCTCACTCCCAGGCACCAGAACCACATCATCGGCAAGAATTTGGGCGAATACTTCACTCACCACATCCTTGCTCTCGTCATCATCCGAAAGAATGCATCTGGCCAGATTGTACATCTTCGCGTAATGCTGACGGAATAACTGTTCTATGTCCTTTTTTCTGTTCATATACTATCTATACAGTTGAGCCAAGCGAAAAACTAAGCAAAACATCAACTTTTTTGTTTTTTCCTTTAAATCCGAATCGAAATCACCAAGAATCTTTCCGGATTTGAATGCAAAAGTACACAATCTATCGGAGATAGAAGACAAAAGGTAAGGATAAATCGATTTTCTGTTGATTTATTTGTTCATTCCAACATTTTTTAGTACTTTTGCCCACCAAATTACGAACAAGTAAATAAGATTGGTATAAAATAGGTATTACCAAGATAAAATAAAGAATAGATTAGATAAAGGAGAATAAGATTATGTCAACGATTATTTATCCATCACCGATATTCGGTCCGGTAAACTCCCGCCGTCTGGGAGTTTCACTGGGCATCAACCTTATGCCATCTGATGGCAAGGTCTGCTCATTCGACTGCGTTTATTGCGAATGCGGATTCAACGCCGACTTCCGTCCTAAGAAGAAGCGCCCTACCCGCGAGGAGGTAAGAGAAGGATTGGAGAAGGTTCTGAAAGAGCGCCACGACAACAACCAGCCTCTGGACGACATCACCTTCGCCGGAAATGGTGAACCTACGGGACACCCTGACTTCAAGGGAATCGTGGAAGATACGATGGAACTCTGCAAGAAATATTTCCCTGAAGCACAAGTATCCGTACTCAGCAACGCCACCTATATATATAAGGAGGAAGTGAGAGAGGCGCTGATGCTCGTGGATAACAACATTCTGAAACTGGATACCGTGGATATGGATTACATCAAGAAGCTGGACCGCCCTCAGCAGCCTAACTACAACGTGAAGGATGTGATTAAATATCTGAAGATGTTCAAGGGGCACGTCATCATCCAGACCATGTTCCTGAGAGGCGACGGTTTGGACAATACCAGCGAACACTTCGTAGCACCTTGGCTGGAGGCAGTGAAAGACATCCAGCCTCAGCAGGTAATGGTTTATACCATCGCCCGTGAAACACCAGACAAGTTGCTGGAAAAGGCACCAAAGGAAGTACTCGATGCCATCAAGGACCGTGTAGAGGCATTGGGCATCAAGTGTACAGCCAGCTATTAAGAGATAATCAGGATAAGAAAGAAAAGCAAGTAGAAAAAAGAAAGAATGAAAGCGAAAAGTAATATCCTTATTATCAGCGACATGTGTGGCTACGGAAAGGTATCTGCCGCAGTTCAGATGCCTATCCTCTCTTATATGGGACTCGACGTGTTCAATCTGCCCACCATGCTCATCAGCAACACCTTCCCATACGGCAAGTACGCCATTCTGGAATGCACTTCGTATATCGAGGAAGCCTTGCAGAAGTGGAACGAACTGGGCATTCACTTCGATGCCATCACCACGGGTTTCATGGCTTCGGAGCGTCAGGCAAAGCTGGTGGCACGCTATTGCAGGGAACAGGCTGCGCTGGGCACCGACATCTATGTGGATCCCGTGATGGGCGATTACGGCAAGCTCTATGGTGGAGCCAGTGAGAGTACCGTGAGATGCATGAAGGAGATGCTGAGCGTATCACATCTCTGTTTTCCCAACTATACCGAGGCTTGCCTGCTGACGGATTCGGAATACAAGGAAGAGGGAATCTCGGAGAAGGAAGCCTATGAACTGATAGATAAACTGAGAGCCATCGGTTCCCACTCCGTGCTCATCACCTCATGCATCGTAGAGGGGCAGCATGCCGTGGTAGGTTTCAATCATCTTACAGAAGAGTATTTCCTCCTGCCCTACGAAGAAATCCCCGTTCAGTTCCCGGGCACCGGCGACATCTTCTCCAGCATCATCGTGGGCAGACTGAAGGATGGCGATCATCTCCGCCATGCCACCCGCATCGCCATGGATACCCTGCGCAACTGGATAGACATCAACAAGGATGACAAGGACAAGAACCGAGGAATTCCGATAGAAAGGCATCTGGGGGACTTGTAGATTGCCATTTAGCAAACACAGAAGCAAGGGAATACCAATTAAGTTATAATGGAAAAGAAAGAAACAAATACACTCAGTATATTTCAGCGCCCGGTATGGGTAAGCCTGTTCGCCCTTACGGCTGCTATCTCGTGGGGATGGGCTTACCCATTGATCAAAATGGGAATGGAGGAATATCAGATTACAGCAGACATGACCGGAAGCAAGATGCTTTTTGCCGGCATCCGCTTCTTCATCTCCGGCATCATCATCCTGGCCATCGCCAGAAGTTCGCATCGTAAATTCGGATTCAAAAAGAAAGCTGTTCAAGAGAATGTCTGGTTCCTTCTCCTCTATGCACTCCTCAACACTACCCTTCATTATGCCTTCTTCTATTTCGGACTCTCGCATAATGCAGGAGCACGTTCGGCGATACTCAATTCGATGAGCGTCTTCACGGTGGTTATCTTTGCCTGCATCTTCTTCAAGAGCGACAGGATGACGTGGCGAAAGGCATTGGGCTGCATCATCGGCTTTCTGGGCATCCTTGCCTTGAACCTTGGCGGAAAGGAAAGCGGTAGTTTCACATTCCTGGGCGATGGTATGATTATCCTCAATGCCCTGTGTGGAGCCAGTGCTTCCCTGCTGACCCGAGGCTTGAGCAAGAGGGTGGATGTTTTCGTAGGAACCGGTTATTCGCTGAGCATCGGTGGAGCCTTGCTGGTGATTCCTGCATTGTTAATGGGTGGCTATCTGCCAGTCATCAGCCTCTGGGGCATCACCATCCTTCTGCTGCTCATCGCCATCTCAACCATCAGTTTCGCTCTCTACAACAAATTATTGAGCTGCAATCCCGTAGGAAAGGTAGCTATATACAATTCGCTTATCCCCGTAGTAGGAGCCATCACCTCCTGCCTCTGTCTTGGCGAAACCTTCTACTGGAAGTATCTGATAGCAGGCGCATTGGCTACTGCCGGAATTTATATCATCAATAAAGGGAAGAAATAAATTCCGGCTGTTGCCCATGCAACCCATATAGAAAGCAAAGCCACCTATTTTAAGATACCCGTTTCGCGCTCCTCATTGTTGATATTCCGCTGTATCTTACGGTAGTCCTTTCCCCGATTGATATTCCAGGCAACACCGATACGGAACAAATTACCTTCCGAATTGTCATAACCACAAACCTGCTTACGGAGTAATGCGTTGACGATTTCTGCTGAATAGGATTTCGGATGAGCCATAAACGGATTATGCATATAGAGCGTAAAATCGAAATCACCTATATGATAACTGGCTGAGGCAGCCAATGAAGGAGGATTATGCCCGATGTGCTCTCCCTCCATAAAGTTCCAACCGTTATCAGCATACAGTATCACAGTCCATTTTCCCCAATATCCCTGTAATGTTCCACCATAATTATAAGCGGTATAACAATGACTGTACTCATCGCCCTTATTGAAAAAACGGTAAATACCTGCGTTCACAGATAATATAAGGTGGTCGGGAATAATGTCAAACCGGGTATCATTCGTAAGATACAACATATTACAATGGGGCTGATTCGTCTGGGAATAAAGAAACTGATCATTTTCCGTGCGGGTGTATTTCGCCAAATCACAATGACGATTGATGCGATAATTCAAGGTAAAATCAGTATTTATCTTTGGTTTACTGAAAGAGAACGCAACCCAGTTCTCATATCTACTGTTAGGCTTAAGCGAAGGATTACCCACAGTCCATTCCATACTGTTCTTTCGAATACGGGTATCCGAAATCATAGCTATCTGCGAAATATGCTGTGATAATTCACTTCCCAAGCGGATCTGAAACGAAGATGTCAAGGAATAAGCCAATGTGAGTTTCGGACGACAAAGCCAAAAACTAAATTCCTCATCTCCCTGTCGATAAGACTGATTACTCACCCCGAAGCCAGCCACATAAGTTAAACGGGATGTTCCTTCCTTGAATTGTCCCAAACTTCCCTTGATTTGTGCAAAACCATAAATACCCAATGAGCGGATACCATTCTCGCTAACCACATCACCCAAATACTGATTATCCATATATTTCCAGTTCAAGTTGGTTCCTGCAGAAAAAGTAAAGGGTTTCAACCGGTTTTCATAGATAGCCTCGGCTATGAGCGAATAGGTCTTTCCATCTACCTGATATTGATAGGGTTCGCCCTCACCTTCATAATAGGCTCCTTTGGTGTGGATATAAGTGCCCAAAACATCTGCCGACAAAGACTGATGCTTGCCCAACTGATGATAGAAATACAAATCGAGAGCAGGAGTAAAATCCCTACCCTTGCTGGTTCTGTAAACAGGATACGCAGGCTTTCCAGATTCAGAAAACCACATCTCATTCGATGTATAAGGCTGATTGCTGAAATCCGTGGTAAGCGTTGTCTGGAATACATATAATGCAGAATCAGCCAGATTATACTTCAACTGCAATGTATTACCATAATTTTGAGTTGCCCCATTCATGATTTTTCGAGATATCTGATACTCAGAACCATCATGTAGAAGATACTGAGCATCCTCATTATATTCGGATGCCTTATTATCCACATAAGTCTGCTCATATAAAATATTCAATTGGCTCTTGCCCCTATTGACAGATGCATAGACATCGTTCGAACCGAGCTTGGTAGTTAGCGCATTAGTAAGGTTGAAGCCCAAACTGCCACCCGATGAAGCCCTGCGGGTATGAATATCTATCACATATGCAATATTCTTTCCATATCTTACGCCAGGGCTATCGATATAATCTACACTCATAATAGAAGCTACATCCAGCATCTGCACATCATGCATATTGGCGAGAATGCCATTGATACGAATCTGCACTTCTCCTTTATTATCGGTAGCAGAAATGGAACGGCCAGCCTCATCAACCCTGATATGAGGCAAAGCTAACTTTCCCAAAAGCGAAAAACCAGAAAAAGAACGCTGCTTCTGAATATCGCTTGGGAATATCAACTTGCCATCTTCCTTGTTGACTACTCGTGCCGCCTTCACAACAACCTCTTGCAAGGCTATAGAATCATTCGATACCTTCTGGATCTCCTGGGCACTTATTTCTGCACAAGAGATCAATGCCCACAGCATCACCATAGCTGTTAACAATTTACTTTTCTTCATTGTCATCATATACTTTTCTAAAACTTGTTTTCTGCTGCAAAGGTATCAAAAAGAGAAGACCGAAGCGAAAAATATGGCTGACATGAGTCTGACATTTATCAATTAACGAATATTATATCTAGTTTTATACCATCTTTCATAGAATTTCTGTACTTTTGCATTTGAATCTTTAAACAGTATATCATTTAAACAGAATAGATAATATGAAACTGAAAGCATATCATTCCATCCTCATCTTTGCCATCCTTGTGATGTCTGCGGCATTCTCCAGCGTGAGTAACTACCGCAAGGCACAGTATGCCATCGTACAAGATATGAACAAAGCTTTGGCTCTGACTCTTCAGGAAAATAAATATCAATGGATTACGCCTGATACCATCCAGAGCTACCGCTCACATCTCAGCATCGACCTGCTGAAGTCGACCAGTAATCTCTGCTATGTGATGGAAGACAGAAGAAGAGGCAAGAACAATTCCCAGTTGGTAAATAGCGCCAACCTGCTCAGCAGCAAACAGATGCTCCTCAACGAGCATTCTATCCAAAGTTATGCTAACTGTTCGATGGCAGATGTTTTGAGTATGAGCAACCAGCGGACACCTTTGACGCTTACCCTCATGGCTATGATTTGGGCTATTGCATCGCTATACTATCATCGCAGAAAACAACCCTGGAATCATGAGGCCGATATGTTCGGCACCATATGCTATTCTCAAGACGAGGATTCCTTCTACAATCAGGAAAGCGGACAAGCCATCAAGTTTACTCCGATGCAGCACCAGCTGATGCAACTCTTCTTCAACAATACGCATCATCAACTCTCCAAACAGGAGATTTGTGATGCTCTTTGGCCCAAGAAACCGGATGCCAGTGAAACGCTCTATACCTTGATTCGCCGTATCAAACCGGTGATTGAGCAGAATAGCAACCTCATGATTGAATCGGAAAGAGGCAAGTCTTACCGACTGATAATCAGATAAGTTCAGAAATGTCAGCCAAATGTCATACTTGTTATTTTGCTTTTTCCCATCTTCTTCATACCTTTGCAGCTAAAATACAAAAGAAGCAAAGATATGAAGAAGATTTTTTTGATAGCAGTTGTCTTGCTGATGATGATAAACTTCATCATCAACTATCAACATGAGGTTACGAAAGAGAAGCATACACCGATGGCGGATTTCAAAACCAAGGTAGAGATGGCACCTATGAAGGAATACAATGATCCGGACTTCGGCTACGTTATCAAATATCCTTGCTTCTTCCAGCAGGAGGATACTTCGGTATCGGGATACCAGGGCTATGCCCGCTTCTCATTCACTAATCATGCCAACATCATCCTGGAGAGTTACGTTACCCCCAACTATAGCAACACCCTTCAGGCTTGTGCCGATTCTCTAGCCCAGAAGCTTCATTCGGAGCGGACGATGCAGGCATCGAATAAAGCATTCATCCTCTCCGGTCCTGTCTATGAAAACGGAGTAAGAGTAGATGGCTACAGTCATTATGATAAATTCATCAAGAGTGGCAGAATACTCTTCGTCTATTCCCTCACCTATCCCGACAGCTACAAGCCAGCCATGCCCCGACTGTTCAAACTCATAGACGACTGGAAGGTTTTAGGGGCATATTAATCTGCCTTGAAGATATCCTCGTAAGCCTCTTGGAATTGTATAAAAACAGCTTTCAAAGAAGATAAAAGCGCTTGATTATTTGCATATATCAAATAATAATTGTACATTTGCGGTGTAAATATAAACATCGAAGATTATGTCAATATTCAGTCGCCTCTTTGAAAGGAAAAACAATCTCACCATAAGCTCTGACATCAAGAAGAAAGATGCCAGAAGCAGGAACATTGCCTTCGTGGATACCGAAGTGGGACTGAAAGACCATAAAATACACGACATCGGAGCATTGCGTTATGACGGAGCCACCTTTCACCAAGCATCGCAGACGGCACTGAACAAGTTTCTGCAAGAAGGAAAGGTTGACTATATCTGCGGTCATAACCTCATTCATCACGATGCCCGCTATCTCCAACTCAACGGCATACTGATAGATACCCTCTATCTCTCCCCACTCCTCTTTCCCAAGCGCCCTTACCATCATCTGGTAAAGGACGACAAACTGATGAGCGAGCAGATGAACAATCCTGTAAATGACTGCGAGAAAGCCAAGGAGCTTTTGATGGATGAAATCGCTGCATGGAATCAATTATCAGAAAGGAAGAGGAAAATCTTCACCTTGCTGCTCCAGAATGAAGAGGAATTCAGAGGATTTCTGATGTATGTGGGAGCCATCGAAAAGGATCATGCAATCATAGAAGTTTCGGAATTCATTCTTTCTGAATACAAGAATCATATTTGCGCCCATGCCGACATTCCGGCTCTTGCAGCCCAGTCGCCTTGCGGCTTGGCATACGCCTTGGCCCTCATAGGCACAGACGATTACCAATCTGTAACCCCAGGTTGGGTACTCTTCCATTATCCCGAAGTAGAACATATCATCTATATGCTCTGCCATACCCAATGCACCGATGGCTGCGAGTATTGCAACCGCATGCTCGACATTCATCACAACCTGAAACAACTCTTCGGCTATGATGCCTTCCGTACCTATGACGGCGAACCGCTGCAGGAACAGGCATCGCAGGCAGCAGTAGATGGCAAGTCATTATTGGCGATATTTCCTACGGGTGGCGGCAAATCGCTCACCTTCCAGTTGCCAGCCCTGATGGATGGCAGAACCATTCATGGACTCACCGTGGTTATCTCGCCTCTGCAATCATTGATGAAAGACCAGGTAGATAACCTCGCAGACCGCGGTTTCACCGATGCCGTAACCATCAACGGTCTCCTCGACCCTATCTCCCGCTCCCTAGCCATCGAACGAGTGCAGAGTGGAGATGCCACCTTATTATATATAGCACCAGAGATGTTGCGCTCCAAAACCATCGAGCGCATTCTGATGGCACGGCATGTGGTGAGATTCGTCATTGATGAAGCTCACTGCTTCTCTGCATGGGGACAAGACTTCCGTGTAGATTACCTATACATCGGCAAGTTTATCAAGGAATACCAGGAACGTAAGTTTGGCAAAGATGCTATGGTCCGCAATCATGGTCAAACCCTGATACCCGTATCTTGCTTCACCGCCACTGCAAAACAGAAGGTGGTGCAGGACATCTGCGACTATTTCAAGCATTGGCTGGGCACCGACCTTCAGCTCTTCGCCTCATCAGCCTCACGTACCAACCTGCACTATTCCGTTATCCACGTAGATAGTGACGGCAACAAATACAATCTACTGCGTTCACTGGTAGAGCAGGCAGATTGCCCTACCATCATCTACGTATCCCGCACCAAGCGAACCCGTGAACTCGCCCAAAAACTGACACGTGACGGCATATCCGCCCTGCCCTATAATGGCAAGATGGATGCCGACGAGAAGATACACAATCAGGATGCCTTCATGAGCGATAAGGTTAGAATCATCGTTGCCACCTCCGCCTTCGGCATGGGAGTAGATAAGAGCGATGTGGGGCTGGTTATCCACTACGACATCTCCGACTCTCTGGAGAACTATGTACAGGAGGCAGGACGTGCAGGAAGAGACCCACACCTCAATGCCAAATGCTATGTACTCTATAGCGACGAGGACTTGGACAAGCACTTCATCCTGCTCAACCAAACCAAGCTGAGCATCAGCGAGATACAACAGGTATGGAAAGCCATTAAGGATTTTACCAAGCAGCGCCCACATGTAAGTTGTTCGGCACTGGAGATAGCCCGCCAAGCCGGTTGGGATGACTCGGTATCCGACATAGAAACCCGTGTTCGCACCGCCCTATCTGCTCTAGAACAGAGCGGATACATAGAGCGTGGCAACAATATTCCGCACGTCTATGCCACAGGTATCACTGTCAAGAACATGGACGAGGCAAGACTGCGCCTCACCGAATCACCCCTGTTCTCGGAAGATGAGATGAAGAATGCCATCCGCATCATCAAGTCGCTCATCACCCAGAAGCATATAGCCAAGGCACAGGATAGCGAGGCTGAATCCCGCATCGATTACCTCGCCGACATCTTAGGACTCAGCAAGCGAGACGTCATCTCTTCCGTTGACAGAATGCGACAGGAAGGCATCCTTGCCGATACCCGTGACATCTCAGCCTATCTGCAAGACATCAGCGACAAGCAACGCAAGCCTCAGCAGATGCTGGAGAACTTCGCCAAACTGGAAAGATACATCCTGGAACATATCCCGGATGAATCGCTGCACATCACATACAAGCAACTCAATGACAATGCCGTACACGACGGCATCAACACTTCAACCGAAAAGAAAATCCGCACACTGCTATACTTCCTGGCAGTGAAGGGATATGCGCACAAGAAGGAAGATGGTGGTCGCAATCTCATCGTAACAAGAGACAAGGATATAGAGACCATCATCAAGCGATTCGAAAGACGAATTGAGGTTTGCCGATTCATCATCGAAAGACTATACAGCCTGGCTGAGGAAAACAGTAAAACTGTAACAGAAGAGAGCAACAATAGCTCTTCTGTAGAAAAGAATCCTTTCGAAGAAAAAGGTTTAGGAAAAGCCTCTGGCTCTAGAGATAATTCAAAAGAGAATTCAAAAGAGAAGCCTCTTCAATTCTCGGTAGTCGAACTTCTGAACGATCTGAAATCCAGCAACCAGTCACTCTTTTCCGACTTCTCTTCCCTACAGTTGGAAGACGTGGAGGAAGCCTTGCTCTATCTCTCCAAGATAGGAGCCATGAAGCTGGAAGGAGGATTCCTGGTACTCTACAATGCGATGGCGATTAAGCGCACCAAGGAACTTCGACTCCGCTATAAGCAGGAGGATTATCGCATGCTCAATGAATTCTACAAGCAGAAGATTCAACAAATTCACATCGTGGGCGAATATGCCAACCTGATGGTAAGGGATTATGATGCCGCCCTGCAATATGTGCAGGATTACTTCCAGATGGACTACCATCGCTTCATCTCAAAGTACTTCAAGGGCAACCGGGAGACTGAGATAGAGCGCAACGTAACACCTTCGAAGTATAAGCAACTCTTCGGAATGCTCTCCAAGAGGCAGAAGGAAATCATCGACGACCATGAGTCCCGCTGCATCGTAGTCGCTGCCGGTCCTGGCAGCGGCAAGACACGTGTGCTCGTACATAAGCTTGCCTCTCTCCTGCTGCTGGAAGATGTAAAGCACGAACAACTCCTGATGCTCACTTTCTCGCGTGCAGCCGCTACCGAGTTCAAGCAGCGCCTGATGCAACTCATCGGCAATTCCGCCCATTTCGTAGAGATCAAGACCTTCCATTCCTACTGCTTCGACCTGCTGGGCAGGGTTGGCAATCTGGATGAGGCAGGAGATGTGGTTAAGCAAGCCGCCGAAATGATCAACAATGGAGAAGTGGAGCCCAATCGCATCAGCAAGACCGTGCTCGTGATCGATGAGGCACAAGACATGAGCAAGGATGACTATGCCCTTGTCTCTGCTCTGATGAAAGCCAACGAAGAGATGAGGGTGATAGCCGTAGGCGATGATGACCAGAACATCTATGAGTTTAGAGGTTCCAACTCGCGGTATCTCTATGAACTGGCCCAGACAGAGCACAGCCGTTTCATCGAGATGACGGAGAATTACCGCAGTCTTCGCCATATCGTGGATGCTGCCAACGACTTCGCCCGCAACATCCGCCAGCGAATCAAATCTACCCCTATCATCTCCATGAGTCAAGAAGATGGAGAGGTAAGAATCGTGAAGCATCCATACGAGATTCAGGAGAAAAAGGTTTATATGTATCAGCCTATTCTTGAAGACGTTACACGATTACTGGGAAGTAACACTTCAAAAGAAGCCGAGGCATCTTCCCGCAAGAAAAACGAAACCATCAGTATCCTCACGCAGACCAATGAGGAGGCTGTCATCATGCTGGCTCTTCTTCACAGTCATGGCATCAAGGCCAAGCTGGTACAATCAATGGACGGCTTGCGCTTCTGGAATCTCGCAGAGGTAAGATACTTCTTGAAGAAGATAGACCAAGGCATCAAGGAAACGAAATCCCCTATCATCCCTGATGATATTTGGGAAGCAGCCAAGCAGCAGACATTCCAAAAGTATGCCACCAGCCAGGCATTGCCATATCTGCGCCGCAGCCTCCAGGTATTTGAGCAGGCCAATCGTGCCAAGTACTACAGCGACCTGAGGGAGTTCGTGTTCGAATCATCCGTAGAAGACTTCTGTGACATCTCGAAATCAGACATCGTGGTCAGCACCATCCACAAGGCAAAAGGTCATGAGTTCGACCATGTACTGATGCTCATTACCCATCCCGAGCATCCTACTGATGACATACTGCGCCGATACTATGTGGGTATGACCCGTGCCAAGCGTACACTTGCCATCCACACCAACGGCAATCTCTTCGACAGCCTGAAAAGTGCCCAGCATCTCTATGATGCCCAAGCTTATGATGAGCCCAACGAAATAGTACTTCAGCTCTCACACAAGGATGTAAACCTGGGCTTCTCCAAGCCTCACAAGGATGCTATCCTTTGCCTGAGAAGCGGTATGCCGCTAACCTATCACGACCATTGCCTCTGTCTCCCATCAACAGGCAGAGACATAGCCCAGCTCTCCATCAAGATGAAAGAGAAACTAGGCAAATGGGAGTTGAAAGGCTACAAGGTAACTGCTGCCCGAATCCGCTTCATCGTGGCATGGAAGTCAAAGGATGCACCGAGGGATGAGAAGGAATCCGCCATCGTGCTCGCTGATTTGGTGATGAAAAAATAAGGTAAGCTCCTGGAACCTTATCTACAAGCACAACCTACGATAAGTATTCTTATCCACTAAGAGAATTAGGCTGGGATATTGATGAAATCGTCAACCCTGTACTCTTTTCCCAAAAAGAATGGGAGGAGAACCATTATACCTTATTCAATCATAACGTAAATAAGGAAGGAATTGCAATATGATAAAGGGAGTTACAAATGTTACTGCACAACAACTGTTTTACGCTCGCACAACACGTGTTGTGCAAGCGCATAACAGCTGATATGCAAGCGCACAACAGCTGTTGTGCGACTGACGGAAGTGACTTTCCCGGCAACATATACTTACTGTTCCAACAACTTATCCTATTTCTTCCGACAACTTATAAAGGCTTCTTACGATGCTTATTCCTATTGATAAGCAGTTCTAACCCACATCAATAACACCGCTCATTCGTATCAATCAAACCGCTCATCCATATTAGTGCCATTTTTATTTGGTAGTTTAAGAATAAAAGATTACCTTTGTATCGCTAAACAGAAAGAAGAATACGATGGCTATTAAATATGAAATCCATTATCTTCCCAATGCAGGAGGAAATGAAGAGACTCGCCGATTCGCTCATATCTTTGAGCAAACAGCTATGACTGACAAGGAGATGATCAGCCGAATCGCCAGACATAGCTGTCTGGGAGAAGGAGAAGTTTCGTCCGTACTCATGAAACTGCGTGATATCATAGAAGAAGACCTGCAGGATGGAAGACGTATCAACATTCCGGAAATAGGTTATCTCTCGCTCTCGGTAGATTTGGATATGGATGACCTGAAACCCGACAATAAAGTGAGAGCTGAATATGTAAGCGTAAGAGGCATCAAGTTTCGCCCCAATGCAGACCTGCTAAAACAGGTGAAATATAATACCCATTTCGAGAAATCACAATATACTTCCCGCTCCTACCCTTTCTCTGAAGATGCATTGAAGGAGAAAATAAGAGAGTATCTGAAGCATAACCGTTCCATTAACAGAAAAGTACTGGAAGCGGAATTTCATATCCGTAAACAGACAGCACTCAACTGGCTGAAGAAACTGGAAAAATCCGGTTTCCTGATTAAAGAAGGTTCACGCAATGCTCCGGTTTATTTCCTGGCAGAAGAATAGGAGCCCATCGGATGATAGGTCTCATCATGATAGAACTCTCTAGATGACTGCAAGCCATAGCCTCCGCGACCATCCAGGCTTCATTACATTAAATCTACACCCTAAAGATAAAGTAATATGCCAAATAAAGAAGAAAAGAGAATAACAGAGCAGAGCTCGCTCTACGAACATCTGGAAAAGATGAGCGTGGATGAACTCACCGCTCATATCAATGCAGAAAACAAGAAGGTGGCTCTGGCAATAGAACAAGCATTGCCTGCCATTAACCAACTGATTTCCGCCATCGAAGGGCAGCTGAAGAAGGGCGGAAGACTCTTCTATGCCGGTTGCGGAACGGGCGGAAGACTGGCTACACTCGATACCATCGAGGTGCAGAACACCTATGGCATCGACGGTTCGCAGATACAGGCCATCTTCCCTGGAGGCATCGGCTGCCTTACACAAACAAGGGAATCAAGAGAAGACGACCTGGAGAATGGCTGGCATCAGCTCTGCGACAAGCATATCTCAAAGCATGATTTCGTGCTGGGCTTCTCGGCAAGCGGCACCACTCCCTTTGTACTCGCCATCCTGAAGCATTGCAAGGAGGCAGGCATTCCTACGGGATGCATCGTCAACAATCCCCACGCTCCCATCGCCCAGGCTGCAGATTATCCTGTAGAGGTAATCACGGGACCGGAATTTGTAACGGGAAGTACCCGCATGAAAGCCGGTTCATCGCAGAAGATGATTCTGGACATGATCAGCACTTCCCTTCAGATAAGACAAGGACGGGTGGAAGGCAACAAGATGGTGAACGCCAAGCTTATCAATCATAAACTCATAGACCGCGCCTGCCGCATCTTCATGGAACGCAATCCGCAATATACGGACTACAAAGAAGTGAAACAGCTGATTCTGGAATCAGGAAGCGTGAAGAAGGCGGAAGACTTGCTGAAGAGTAAAAGCGATTTAGATATTTAGATAAATTTAGACCAAACTTCACCTTATATAAATAGAACTATCAAGATTTCACCTTATATAATAGGACTATATGGCAAAGAAAGCAATTGTAATGGGTGCCACATCGGGCATTGGAATGGAAGTGGCAAAACTGCTTGCTGCAAAAGGATGGCAGGTAGGAATTGCCGGAAGAAGAATTGAAAGATTGCAGGCTCTGATTTCGCAGGGCGGCATTACCTGCTACCAGCAAATAGACGTGACTTCTCCCAATGCTCCTGCCCAACTTCTCGAACTCATCGATAAGTTGGGAGGCATGGACCTCTACTTCCATAGTTCCGGCATCGGCTGGCAGAATAATACGCTGGATATAGAAAAGGAGTTGAAGACTGTGGAAACCAACGGCTTAGGATTCACAAGAATGGTAGATACGGCATTCAACTGGTTTGCTACTCATCATCAGAACAATTCAAAAGCCCGCATTGCCTGCATCTCTTCCATTGCCGGAACCAAAGGTCTCGGTGCCGCCCCAGCCTACTCTGCCACCAAGCGATTCCAGAACCATTATCTGGAATGCCTGTCGCAGCAGGCACGGATGCGTCATCTCCCTATCGCCATCACAGATATCCGACCAGGCTTCGTAAAGACCGACCTTATCGCAGGCAGCAGCTATCCGCTGCAACTCAAACCGGAAGATGTGGCGAAGCATATCGTAAGTGCCATCGAAAACGGAAAGGAAGTTAAGGTAATAGACTGGAGATATGATATCCTCGTCTTCCTCTGGCGACTCATTCCTAGATGGTTATGGACGAGATTGAAGATTACAACATAACAACTTTATTCCTTTCTGATGACAATCGTCTTGAACCAGTCTTTCAATACTCCAGCATATTGATCCTGCGAATCAGACAGCAGAATGACAACCTGGGAACCATCTTTCAACTTGGGTCCCAGACACATACCTTCGTAATTGGCAAAGGAACGCTTGGAAAGTGACAAGCCGGTTTTCCATTCCGCGAGCAATCTCTTCTTCAAGAAAGGAGTATCAGATGAAAACTTCTCTTTCAAAGCAAACTCCTCAGAATTCAAAGGATTAATCTGATAGAGTTTACACTTGCAGAAAGCCCCAATCTTAATCTTCGGGATAAAGGCCTCACGCTCCAGAACCAGAAGCTGACCATCGGGCAAGGCGCAAAGCTCACTCACCCCCATCACATAGATATCTGCTTTCTTATGGGTAGAAGGTTGATCCATCTGATAGGCATAGGCTGTCATGTAACGAGAGGCTTTCTTGCTACTCTCTTGCTCGCTACAGTCTTCCTTGCCATTATTTTCCTTGTTACGATTTTCCTTTATCTTTCCCCAATCATACCTCATCAAACGAAGCTGGTTGGCCAATCCGTTTTGAGGAGTAGCAGGCTGTCCGTCTTTGCGGAGCGTGCTCTCAGAAATCGTCCAGAGATACTGACGGACGGAATCAAAAGCCAGGGACTCAAAATTATAATTTGGATAAAAATCAGAAGAAGGCCATCTGCTCTCCCAAAGGTTCTGCTGATAGCTAATCTTGGGAGCATTAGCCGAAGTAGGCAGAACAGGATACTCCTTTAAACGGCAATATCCTTCGCTTGTTATCACCAAGGTAGAATCAGAAGCCTTCACGATGGCTTCGTGGTCAAAGCCTTTCTCCTGCCCCTGCCAAAACTTTCCGTCGTTCAGCGTTCCATCTGTTCTCTCGGTAAACCCAAGGTTCTCTACCTGTTCCAATTCACCGGTCTTGGGATTCACCTGAATCCGAAAGTTGAAGTACAGGGCACTATCCGACTTGTCGCTTACCACCGCATAGATATCATCATGCAGATGAGCAATACCACTGTAGTTGCCCGCAGTCACGGTTTTCGGAAAAGCTTTCTGAGGATTCTCTCTCACTACTTTCCAATCCTGTGCTCCAGCCAACAGACTGAATGCCAGGAAGATGGAAAGGATATTACAGCGCAGCATAAGTCAATACAAATTCCATGGTTAACTCGAAATCTACATGCGCCATCTTTCTGCTCTTGAGATTCTCCACATCACACGACCAATCTGCCATCGTATCAAACGGCTTCACCCGCATATCCTCAAACATCAGTTTTTCTTCTGAGAATAACTTGAAGACCGTTTCCTTGGCACACCAATGCACCAGCTTGGCATCCAGATCTTCCGCCTTCTCATCCTTGCGCAGGAATTTGGATGCGATGCGCTCTACCCTATCGCTGAAGTATTCGATATCCACCGCCACTTTCTGATTTTTGGAAAGGATAAGCGCAGCATAACCCTTGGTATGCGAAACGCTGATATGATAACCACGGAACAATGGCTTTCCAGCCTCGTTGTGGGTAATGTCACCCGCATGAGAAAGCAAGCCCTTGGAAGCCCCGTTCGTCTTGAGCATCTCATACATTAATGCACGAATGGCAAGAAACTCCAGTTTCCTGCCATCGTTCTTATATTTCTCTTCCAACTGAGAGCGGTAAGCCTGCAGATGAGGATACTGCTCGAACAACTGTTCTACAGTTTCATCCATCTGCCATAAACCCAGACTCACTCCCGGATAAACTTCTCGTATATTGACAACTGCCATATTTTTTATATTCTGATATTGATGAATACTGATGATTACTTAGAAGAATCCTCCACGTTATCTTTCAAAGGATGTACCGTCACCTTAATCTTGCTGATGCGACGCTCCTCTATCTGCATAACCTCGAAAGTATAGTTCTTATAATCTATCTTCTCGTGCATACTAGGGAAATCGCCTTTGATTTCCAAGAGCAAACCAGCCAGAGAATCAGCATCACCTTCAACCTCCTCGAACTCTTCGTCATCTACATTCAGTATTTTGCAGAAATCAGAAAGAAGCGTTTTACCTTCAAAAACAAAGGTATTGTAATTTAATTTCGAGTAGAACTTCTCCTCCTCATCATATTCATCATTGATTTCACCTACAATTTCCTCCAGAATATCTTCGAGAGTAACAATACCCGATGTTCCTCCGAACTCATCTACCACAATGGCGATATGAACCTTGTTGTCCTGGAACTCGCGAAGCAGATCATCTATCTTCTTGGTTTCAGGAACAAAGTAAGGAGGACGAATCAAACTCTGCCAACGGAAGTTGGAAGACTTCGTAAGATGAGGCAATAAGTCCTTGATATACAGTACACCACGAATATTATCTGTATTATCCTGATAAACAGGAATACGACTGTAATTATTCTCTTCAATGCACTTTAATACTTCTGGATAAGAACTACGGATATCCAGATCAACAATATTCTGTCGGCTGGTCATCACCTCCTTGGCTGTTTCATCGCCAAAGCGGATGATACCCTTCAGCATGCTCTGCTCGTCTTTGATATCATTCTTATCAGTCAGTTCCAGAGCCTGTTCCAAGTCATCAACACTCAGCACATGATTTTCCTTCTGTATAATCTTTTCTGCAAGAATTCCACTTTTCAGCAAGATAGTTTCTAAAGGCCAAAACAACTTTCTGGCAAACAGAATTCCCCCTACGCACCGGCGACAGAACTTCAGAGAATCCTGGCGGGCATACACTTTCGGCATAATCTCACCAAAAAGCAAAAGCAAGAAAGTAAGAATAACCGTAATAATCAGGAACTGAAGCCAATAAGCTTTAGGACCAAACTCTACGATTCCTGCGAATACATAATTAAGGAGCATGATGATTGTGACATTCACAAAATTATTGGTTATCAAAATGGTAGCCAATGTACGTTCAGAATCATCACGCAACATCTGTATTTTCTTATCGGCATCAGTCTTTTCATCCTCAAGTTCCGCAACATCAGTTGGTGATAAACTGAAAAAAGCAATTTCGGAACCACTGGCAAAAGCAGACATGCCTAACAATATAGCTGCAAGTACAGCAGCTACAATAACCCCGGCGGAAGGCTGCATCAGCATCACATCACCGAAGGCATCAGTTATGGTGGATATATCCAATTTCTGAGCTAAAAATTAATAATTATTGTTCTTTAGTAGCAGGGCGAGTACTCAACATCTCCATATTATCTACATAGATTTCTGTAATATATTGTCTTCTACCCTGCTTGTCATCATAGGAGCGGTAGCGGATTCTTCCTTCCACATAAAGGCGGTCACCCTTATGCACATACTTCTCTACTACCTTTGCAAGCCCACGATAAAAAACAAGATTGTGCCAATCTGTATGGTCTGGCACTTGGGTACCATTAGGCAAAGTATATCCTTTCTCTGTAGTTGCGAGAGAGACCTGAGCTACTGCCTGATCTGCTTCGAAATAATGAATGTCAGGATCTTTACCTACATTACCAATTAGCATAACCTTGTTCATGACACGAATCTTTTAAATTTCTGAATATTTTATTTCCACATTCCCAGATAGCGGAAATGGAAATTCTTACCTTTTGCAGATGGGAACTGGCTGCGTGAATCTACACAATCGCGCAGATAATCAACAATGCGATTGTAACAATCCAAACCTGATTCAGCTTTAACATCCGCAACGAAATGAGTATCACGGTACTCAAACTTTCCTGTAGCCGGTACCATCACAACACGCTTGAAATCAAGTGATCCTTCATACCAGCCTGGAGCCTCTTGAGCCAAACTGGCAACAACAGGATTCTCCATTCTCTCTGCAGGAGTAGGAGTACGCAATGCTTTCTTATCCTTAAAATCCTGCATAGTTTGCGCCGTAGTCTTTATCACAATAAAATAAACACGTGGGCGTACCTTATATCTTTTTGGATACGTCAAATCGCTAGCGGCATATTCACGAACATCAGCCTCTAGCTCCGCATCCATCTCAATCTCAGGAATACTCTTTAAAAAACCAATAGCATCATCAACACTAGTAACTAATGTCTCCTGATCAAAATATCTTAAATATAAATTCATAAATGGGTATGTTTCTCGAGTTCAAAAAAAGAGCGGAAAACGGGACTCGGACCCGCGACCCCAACCTTGGCAAGGTTGTGCTCTACCAACTGAGCTATTTCCGCTTGTAAGATAACAATACCAGTGAAGAGGAGGAGACTCGAACTCCCACGACACAATTGTCACTACCCCCTCAAAGTAGCGCGTCTACCAATTCCGCCACCTCTCCAACACTAAGCTAATTTAAACATTGTGCCCAAGACAGGACTCGAACCTGCACGTTGTGAAACACACGCACCTGAAACGTGCGCGTCTACCAATTCCGCCACTTGGGCCCTAAACTTAAACCTATCTTGGTTTAATACAAAAATGATCGAGCGGAAAACGGGACTCGGACCCGCGACCCCAACCTTGGCAAGGTTGTGCTCTACCAACTGAGCTATTTCCGCTTGTAAGATAACAATACCAGTGAAGAGGAGGAGACTCGAACTCCCACGACACAATTGTCACTACCCCCTCAAAGTAGCGCGTCTACCAATTCCGCCACCTCTCCAAGCATATTGTCATCAATTATCTAACCAAGATAAAACTTGATGTTGTTTCCAAAAAAAATGAGCGGAAAACGGGACTCGGACCCGCGACCCCAACCTTGGCAAGGTTGTGCTCTACCAACTGAGCTATTTCCGCAGTTTTTCCTATTACTTAGGAGCGTTCCTCTGAATGCGAGTGCAAAGGTACTACTTTTTTCTGAATTACCAAACTTTTCTTCGATTTTTTTGAAAAAAAATGTGCATTTTGCCCTTTTTAGTGAGCAAAACACACATTTTAAGCCTTATTTTGCCGATTTTTAAACTCATCCGGCAGAAAAATCGGGAAAATGGAAATTATACTAATCCATCCTACTGCGATAATCTTCGTAGCTGAAATCTCTTAGAGTTTCCAATTTTCCATCTAAATGTACGATTCCTATTGATGGATGAGTGATTCCATTAAAGGTATTTGTCTTTACCGTAGTGTAATGCAGCATATCTTCGAAAATAACATTCTCGCCTATTTGCAATTCATGGTCAAATTTCCAGAAGCCCATAAAATCTCCACTCAGACAACTGTTGCCACCTATTCTATATATATGTGCGCCCTCAGGAGCCTTCGTCGGATCATCAACCTCCAGGGTTTCTGCATTTCTGACAGCTGGCATATACGGCATCTCCAGACAGTCGGGCATATGACAGGTAAAACTGGCATTTATGATAGCTGTCCTGATACCTTTATCTTCAACCACATCTACTACTTGAGTTACAAGCGGCCCAGTCTGCCACCCAAAGGCACTACCAGGTTCCATGATAATTTTAAGATGAGGATAACGCTGATGAAATCCCTTTATTATATTAATAAGGTGTTCCACATCATAATCCTTCCTGGTCATCAGATGACCTCCACCGAAATTAATCCATTTCAGCTGCGGAAACCAAGGAGAGAATTTCTCTTCGATATGAGCTACCGTGCGTTCAAAGACATCCGCCCCACTCTCGCAGTGACAATGACAATGGAATCCTTCTATATCTGAAGGCAAAGTTTGAGGCAATTTATCTGCCGATACACCGAATCGGGTTCCAGGTGCACACGGATTATACAGCAATGTTCCGACTTCAGAATATTCCGGATTTACTCTCAATCCCAGTCTGATGTCAGAATTTGCCCGACGAGCCCGTTCATGATATCGCTCATATTGCGTAAGCGAGTTGAAAGTAAGGTGACTTGAGCATTGAGCTATCTCATCAATCTCATAATCGGTATAAGCCGGCGAAAAAGTATGCGCCTTACTACCAAATTCATGATACGCCAGTTTTGCCTCGCTAAGAGAGCTGGCCGTGGTCGAAGAAATATACTCTCTGAAAATCGGAAATGTCTTCCAAAGAGCATAAGCCTTAAAAGCTAGAATAATTTCCATATCGGCACGCTCAGCCACACTCCTGATGAGCGACAGATTGTGTCGCAAACGTTCTTCCTCTAAAACGTAAATTGGTCGATGAATCTCATTAAAATTCGCTAAATTTACTTGCATAACTTGATAAATATTAATTTTATGGTGCAAAGATAGCTTTTTATCCCGAATATAATTGCTAGTTTGCGTTTTTTTTAATACTTTTGCATCATAAAAATCATTTTGACGATGAAATTAGCGATAATGACCAAGTCCACATTCTTTGTGGAAGAAGATAAAATACTATCCTCGCTGTTCGACGAGGGCATGGACAACCTGCATCTTTTCAAGCCAGGTTCGTCACCAATGTATGCTGAGCGACTGCTCACGTTACTGCCTGAAGACTATCTTCGCAAGATTACTGTTCATGATCATTATTACCTCAAACAGGAATATGATTTAGCAGGAATCCATATAGACAATCCGCTAGCACCGGTACCGGATGGATACAAAGGCAAGTTCAGTCGCACCTGCACAGATCTCTCGATGCTGAAAGAGATGAAGAAGAAATCAAACTATGTGTTTCTGAAAAACATCTTCGACTGTATTGAGTTTAAAGATGAAAGGTCTTCCTTCAATCTGCAGCAGCTTGAGAATGCAGCCAAGGCAGGACTCATAGACAAGAAGGTATACGCCTTGGGAGGCATGAGTCTGGAAAATCTCAAGATTGCCAAGGAACTCGGATTTGGAGGAGTAGTAATCTGTGGAGATCTCTGGAACCGTTTCGACATTCACAACGAGCGCGATTTCAAAGAGCTGATTCTTCACTTCGAGAAATTGAGAAAGGCTATCAGCTAATACTGAGGTTCCCGAAAAAAGATTCATCCCCCTACATGAAAATAGATAAAAATAACTATTAATACACATAAACACTAATAGAAATGAGTGACAAGAACTCTTTTTTGGTATTCTCTGGTACTAACTCGAGATACCTTGCAGAAAAAATCTGCGCTAGTTTAGGTTGCCCACTGGGTAATTTGGTTGTAACCAAGTTCTCTGATGGTGAATTTGGCGTATCTTTCGAGGAGTCTATCCGCGGACGCGATGTATTCCTCGTACAGAGCACATTCCCTAATTCAGACAACTTGATGGAGTTGCTCCTGATGATTGACGCAGCAAAGCGTGCTTCTGCCCGCAATATTATTGCTGTTGTTCCATACTTCGGATGGGCTCGTCAGGATCGTAAGGACAAACCACGTGTCAGCATCGGTGCTAAGTTGGTAGCCGACTTGCTCAGCGTTGCCGGTATCGACCGCCTCATCACCATGGATCTCCATGCCGACCAGATTCAGGGCTTCTTTGATGTTCCTGTAGATCACCTCTATGCATCTGGCGTTATTTTGCCATACCTGCAGAGCTTACGCCTCAAGGATATGGTCATTGCTTCTCCAGACGTTGGTGGTTCTAAGCGTGCCAACACTTATGCTAAGTACTTCGGCTGCCCTCTCGTGCTCTGCAACAAGACCCGTGCTCGCGCCAATGTAGTAGCAAGCATGCAGATTATCGGTGATGTAAAAGACAAGAATGTTGTCATCATTGATGATATGGTCGATACAGCCGGTACTATCACGAAGGCTGCCGACATCATGAAGCAGGCTGGTGCAAAGACTGTTCGTGCATGTGCATCTCACTGCGTGATGAGTGGTCCTGCATCTGAGCGTGTCCAGGATTCAGCTCTTGAGGAGATAGTATTCACTGATTCCATCCCTTACACCAAGCGTTGCGCAAAGGTTAAGCAGATTTCTATTGCAGATATGTTTGCAGAAACCATTCGCCGTGTTGAGGATAACGAGAGTATCTCTTCCCAGTATCTGGTATAAGGAAATATCATCATACAAGTTTACAAGGAGTCTTTCTTTTTAAAGAAGACTCCTTTTTTATGATTCCATTCTTCCCCTGTTTCCAATCTACATTCACTTTTCACAATTCACTTTTCACAACTACAATAACACTGTTCATTGTTCGGTTTCAAACAAAAAAATCCTGTATCCCCAAAAGAGATACAGGATTCATATATTTATAATGTGACAATGTCGCTATTATATTAGTTCAACCACTTCACGTAGCAGAAGTCCTGACGGTGTGGCAACTTATCATTCTTAGGATACATACGTACGCCTGTCTTGAATGAACCAGCATTGATTGGCTCAACCTCAGCCTCGAATGTAAAGTTGTTACCCTCGTGACCAACCATCTTGAATGGATAAACAGCATAAATCTGCTTGCCATCCTCTGGTTGCTCCTTCAATACAACAAGCTCCAAACCTACTGCATCGTTCAAGCCCTGCTCATCGATAACATACTGAAGCTTGATCTTCTGACCAGTCTCAGCAGCCATCAGCATGCAGTCGTCCTTAGATACAACGTGGATACCATCCCAACGCTCTGCAACGCTCTCCTTCCAGAGTGCAATCTCCTTAGCAAGTGCATTGTCGTTAGCGCTCAACTTCTTGAAGCGGGCAGCCTGCTTATTGTAGAACTTATCATAGTAGTCATCCAACTGGCGCTTCATTGTATAGTGAGGAGCGATAGTAGCAATAGAGTTCTTTACTACCTGGATCCACTCCTTGCTGAAGCCTTCCTTATTCTTGTTGTAATACATAGGGATGATGTCGTTCTCCAAGAGGTTGTAGATAGTAGCAGCATCAAGCTGATCCTGGTAACCCTGGTTCTGGTATGTACGCTTCTCAGGAAGAGCCCAACCAGCACCCTCGCGGTAACCTTCTACCCACCAACCATCAAGTACAGAGAGGTTGACAACACCATTCATCTCGGCCTTCTCGCCAGATGTACCAGAAGCCTCCAATGGACGTGTAGGAGTATTCATCCAGATATCAACACCTGAAACCAGACGGCGAGCCAAAGTCATATCGTAGTCCTCCAAGAAGATAATCTTACCGAGGAACTCTGGACGCTGACTAATCTCGAAGATTCGCTTGATCAAGCCCTGACCTGCACCATCAGCTGGGTGAGCCTTACCAGAGAAGAAGAACAATACTGGGTGCTCAGGATCGTTAACGATCTTAGACAAGCGATCCAAGTCTGTGAAGAGCAGGTGAGCACGCTTGTATGTAGCGAAACGACGGCAGAAACCAATCATCAAAGCGTTAGGGTTGATACGCTCGAGCAAAGATACTACACGAGCAGGATCACCCTGATTCTTCAACCATGTCTGGGTGAACTTCTCACGGATATAAGCTACGAGCTTCTTCTTCAATGCCATACGGGTATTCCAGATTTCAGCATCTGAAACTTTGTAGATGGCATGCCAGATTTCCTCGTTGCTCTGGTCGTTCATGAAGTTCTTGTCGAAATATGTATCGTAGAGCTTACGCCACTCTGTTGCTGTCCAAGTTGGGAAGTGAACACCATTGGTTACATAACCTACGTGGTTTTCCTCTGGGAAGTAACCCTTCCAGATATTAGCGAACATCTGCTGGCTTACCCAACCGTGAAGTTTACTTACACCATTAACCTCCTGGCAAGTGTTGCATGCGAATGTAGAGAGGCAGAAACGCTCGTTGTGATCATCTGCATTTTCACGACCCATACCGATGAACTCATCCCAAGAGATGCCAAGGCGCTGTGGATAGCCACCCATGTACTTGCCGAAGAGAGCCTCGTCGAAGTAGTCATGACCAGCTGGCACTGGAGTATGAACTGTATAGAGAGAAGAAGCGCGAACCAACTCGAGAGCCTGGTTGAAGTTCAAGCCATCCTCCTCGATATAGTCGCAGAGACGCTGCAAGTTGCAGAGAGCTGCATGACCCTCATTGCAGTGATAGATATCCTTCTTGATACCCATCTTCTTCAATGCAAGCATACCACCGATACCGAGCAGAATCTCCTGCTTCAAACGGTTCTCCCAGTCACCACCGTAGAGAGAGTGAGTGATAGGACGGTCGAACTCTGAGTTCATATCATTATCTGTATCCAGGAGATACAACTTGATACGACCTACATTCATCTGCCATACGTATGCATGTACCTGATAGTTTGTGTAAGGCACATCAACTACCAATGGGTTACCATTCTCATCGTATACTCGCTCGATAGGGAGAGAGTTGAAGTTCTGAGCGTCATAGTTAGCAATCTGCTGACCATCCATGCTCAAAGACTGCTTGAAGTAACCATATCTGTAGAGGAAACCAACAGCACACATATTCACGTTGCTGTCAGAAGCCTCCTTCAAGTAGTCACCAGCAAGCATACCAAGACCACCAGAGTAGATTTTAACCACCTGGTTAATACCATACTCCATGCAGAAGTAAGCAACTGAAGGGCGCTTAGCATTAGGCTTCACATCCATGTACGCACGGAACATCTTATAGACGTTCTTCACCTTAGCCATTGTCTCCTTATCCTTAACAATAGCCTCCTTGCGGTCGTAGCTCAAACGTTCCAAGAGCAATACAGGGTTAGCATTACACTTCTCGTACAAGTCTGGATCAAGACTCTTGAACAAGTCACGACCTTCATAATTCCATGCCCACCACATATTGTGAGCGATCTCATCCAAGCACTTCAACTCCTTAGGAAGGCTTGATTTAATGGTTGTCTCCTTCCATTGAGGAGCATTAGCATAGTCTGCCTTAATTTTCATTGTGTTTTATTTTTAAGATGTATATTTTCTATCTTGCAAACATAGTGATTCTTGCAGAATCCAAATATTTGTTTTATGGCTTACGCCATCAAGAGAGAGATTATTATTTCTTCATACGAACTTCAGCCTTGCGCAGGGCAAAGTCATAAGCATCATAGTAATACTCGATAAAGTGTTTCCACAATGCTTTTTCTGAAAGAATCTCAGCATTTTTACGACACTTGTTCACCTGTGTCTTGGTGAATCCCGAGTACTTAGCTACGGTATCCTTGATAGCATCAGCTACCTCAGAATAATTATAGTCGGTACGCTTGATAACCTTCACACCATCCTCTATCTCACTGTAACTTCCCTTCTCTGAGTTAGCCCAAAGACCGAAACCAGCCAAATCGGTGGTGATACAAGGCACCTTGAACGCAACAGCCTCCAATGGAGTATATCCCCATGGTTCATAATAAGAAGGATAGATACAGAGGTCATTGCCCAACACTACATCATAGTAGCTCTTGTTGATAATGCCATCATCGCCTGTCAAGTAGCAAGGTAAGAATATCAGTTTCACCTTGTCTTCCTTATTATTATGCATGTTGAAGTACTTCAGCATACCCAATACATTATCATGACTCATATTATGCAACCAATGGGTAATCTCCGGAACCTCCAATGGCGTGTCAAACTTCTTACCGCTATTCAGACGATCCAACAGATCCTGACGTGGATCTCCTACCCAACCAGGTACGTCAATGAATGCCAATACATTCTTCTTCAAATTGTTGTCACGAAGCAGTCGGTTCATAGCCTCAATATAGACATCGATACCCTTGTTGCGGAACTCGTAGCGTCCGCTGGTAGAAACGATGAGCGTATCATCATCCAAATCTGTACCCATCAAAGCATTGGCTACATCGAGCAAACGCTTTCTTGCCTCCTTACGTTTCTTTGTAAAGGTACTTGCTTTAGGTACAAAACTATTGTCAAATCCGTTAGGCAAAACGAAATCTACCGGTTTATCGAGCAATTCCTTGCACTCGTTGGCAGTAATATCACTCACTGTTGTGAAACAATCAACATACTTAGCAGTCTGCTTTTCTATAGAATGCTTGCTTTGCATATTGAGTTCCTGCGCCATCTGATCACCATTATAGGCAAAAAGATAATCGTAAAGAGGCTTATTATTACCGGCAATACTACGACCGATACTTGTAGCATGCGTTGTGAACACAGTAGCCACCTCAGGAAGATGCTTGTTCACATAGAGCACACCAAGTCCTGTCATCCATTCATTTCCATGATAGATAACTTTCTTGCCTTTTCCAACGACATGTTTGTAGAAACTCTCTACTACCAGAGCGGCAGCATAAGAGAACATCGATGCTTCGTCATAGTCACCATAAGCATGAAGACTATCAACCTGATAGTCCTGCCATAGTTGTCCATAGATCTGGTCTTTAAGAGCATAGTAAGGATTGAAATCTACTAAAACAGCTACTGGCTCTCCCGGTATATTCCATCTACCTACTTTAACCTTTAAGCCCTCTTTCAGAGCTTCTGTTTTCCACGCCGCATAAAGCGTATCATCTTGAGAGAAATAAGGATTCACCTTGTCTCCCCAGCAATCAGGACCAATGAAGATTAGTTGATCCTTTAACCTTTCCGTAAGAGTCTTAGCTCGTGTTGAAAGAACGGTGTAGATACCACCAACTTTATTACACACTTCCCAACTAGACTCAAATATGTAATCTGGAAATAATCTTTTCTTTTCCATATATAATTATCAATAAACACCGCAAAGATAGATAAATATTTGCAAAAAAACGAATTAATCTTATTAAAATCCTAAAAAAAATGCAGTTTTCTTGATTTAAATGAATAACTTTGTCGCAGTTAATTGAAAAAAGAGATGAAAAGAAAGATTTTAGCAACATTATTATGCCTAATTAGTATATCTAGTATGGCACAAACAGACAGCACCCTATTCAAGGGGAAGATTACAAACAAAGAGTATGATGTCTATATGAATATAGACTTCTACCATAAGAACCTCAAGGTTCCAGGACAGGAACTGTTCGGTGAAATGCCCGGATATTTCGGTGACAGACGTGATAGTCGCAAATGGCTGATTACAGATGCTGACATCGAGGGAAAGACCGCTCATCTATCCATTATCAATGATTACGGGAGCGAAGATCTTACTGCCGACCTCATAGCCTTGCCCGATGGTAGTTACGAGTTGCAGCAGAAAGAAGGAAGTAACCTGAAAATTGCCCGAAACCGGAAATGGGTGAAGATTCCTAAAAAACTGAAATTCACCAAGCAGTAGACAAAGCACTCAGAATATCGCAGAAATGCCCCTCGCTATTATGGTAAATAGCGAGGGGTTATTATATTATATAGCAAGGGTAATTATACTAAATAGCCAGTGTTATTAAACAGAAAAGCCCCGACTACTTTCGTAATCGAGGCTTCTGAAATTGAAAGGAGGCGGCTACCTACTCTCCCGCATTGCATTGCAGTACCATCGGCGCAAGTGAGCTTAACTTCTCTGTTCGGAATGGGAAGAGGTGGGACCTCACCGCAATAACCACCTGATAATGGGTTATGACGTATTTGCACACAAGCAAACGTATAAGTAATGTTGAATGTTGATTGTTGAATGTTGAATTACAACTTTCAGCACCATTCAGACTGTACATACAGTTGAAACTATGAACTATAATAAAGAAAGTGTTCGGGCAATTAGTAATGCTCGGCTTTGACATCGCTGTCTTTACACCTGCATCCTATCAACGTCATCGTCTCTGACGACCCTCAATGGAGTTCTCATCTTGCGGCTGGCTTCGCACTTAGATGCTTT